>JAABUZ0100000299.1_pt1 | contig 126971 bp, 138 predicted proteins | sample 5562091 | NCBI WGS metagenome assembly JAABUZ01 (sample SAMN12813069, study PRJNA571459) | rock metagenome | isolation source: Antarctica rocks | place: Antarctica: Victoria Land, Linnaeus Terrace sud | collected 2015-12-21 | reverse complement strand
GGGTGGGTTCTAGCTTCTGGCTTGTTAACCCGAGACGAGAGGTTACAGTACATGAAGTGAAGGAGAAGAGGGGGGGGTGGGGGGTCTGTGGTTTTGAATTTACTGTACTGTATGGGGGCATCCTGTTTATTGAGTTGCAGTACCTAGCTACTAGACTAATTAACAAGCCAACTGACTGACTGACTGACTGACTGACTGACTAGCTAAGTACAGTAAATAAACAAACAAACAAACAAATCACATACCCGTCGAAGTGAAAATCGCAACGACAGGTAGAGCTGGTTCGAGGATGGACGTGGACGTGGATGTGGATGTGGATGTGGATGTGTTTCAAGAGCGAGCAAGGTAGGTGGATGGGAAGTTGGGATGCGGAAATAGAGGTCGAGTTCAACTTTTTGATATCGGAAGACCTCGTGGACATCAATGTAAACTTCGTAATATCAAACGCTCTTCATAATGCATTCGTTGATTTGTCGCAAGGCACCTTCCTCAAACCCTTAATACCCCTCTTCACAACCACCACACCCTACCCCATCTCCCTATCCATGCGCTCCCTCCACGCCGGCCCAAACCTTCTCATTGCCCAAATAACCGCACTGCTCGCTGCCGCCAGCACTCCAATGCCCGTAAACAGCCATCCATTCCCAATCGCGGCGATGAGCGGCTCGGCAATGATCGCGCCGACGCAGGAGCAGATGTTGCGGACGAAATTATTGGCGGCGACGCCCGAGGAGGCGCGCTTGGGCATGAATTCCGTTAGCATGGTGGTCGCCATGGCGAAGATGAGCATGCTGCCGACGCCGAAGAAGAAGTTGGCGATGAGCTGCGGGAGCCGGGGTTGTTAGGATTTGGGTTTGAAAGGGGGGAGTGGGGGTTGGAAGGGGGGTTTGTAAGTGGGGTGAAGGGAGGAGGGCTTACAGGGACGACCCAGAAGATGCCCTTTTGTGCTGTCCAGCCGTACCAGATCAAGGCGCCGGGGTAGAGGAATGCAGCAATCCATGCGTTTTCTCGCATTCGATCCTCTGGCCGGTAGACCAACTTACCCTTTGCATCGTATCTTCCTGCCTTCTTGGCTTCCCTGGCCATGATTGCGTCGGTCCATCTGCCTCCGAACAGACTAGTGAGGAAGTAGCCGACGGAATTAGGGATATAGGTCAAGCCGACGATGATGGTAGAGAAGTTGTAGGGTGGCTTGGAGAAGGTGGTTTCAAGACTGATGTTCAGCATATAGAGGCTACCAAAGGTGATGCTGGCGTAATACACGGTTATAGCGATGGCTGGAAACCGCAGGTACAGCAGGATCTTGAGAGGGTCGATAAATACTCTTTTCGCCATCTTGAGCCACTTCTTCGCCTTTTGTTTCATGATCTGCCGTGAGCTAATCCTATTCAAAGCTGGTACTTTACTTGATGCTCCGAGGGTCGTGTCCTCAACTTCATCCAGTATAGGCTTGATAGCCTTTAATGTTTCCGGCAATGCGAAAAAGAGGAAGACCAACAGCACTCCACCATAGCCGGCAAGAAACCATTGCGTACTCCGCCATCCCAGTTTTTGTGCTAAGGCACCTCCTATTATCGGAGCAAGAAGAGGTCCACATAGCGGTCCAAGGTAAAACATTCCCATGGCATTCCCTCTCTCCTTGACTTCCCAAATATCCGCGATTGTGCCTGCACCTACTGCCTGAACACTAGCAGCGGCTCCTCCACCGAGTATGCGCATAACAATTAGCATGGCTATATTAGTCGATACAGCAGCAAGTATGTTCCACAACAAGAACAAAGCGAAAGAGACAAGGTATATTGTGCGCCGGCCGAGAGTCTCGGAAAACGACGACCACCAGAGAGGAAATATAGACATGCTGAGCATATAAAAGGCAACGGAAAGATTAGTAACTGTCGCTGTGCTATTGAATTCTTTTGCAACGTCAGGCAGGGCAGCTGCCAAGACTGTCAGCCCATGTCCAACAAAATGTCAGATACTGGACAGTCGTACGGAGGATAATGGCGCTTCCTAGCGGAGCTGCCACAGCTGCCATTGCTATCACAAAAGTGATGTACCATTTGGTTCCTCTTGGGTAATGCTGCGGCTCTTCCACCCTGTTGTAATTCCGGAGTCAGCAATGCCTTTTGGATTCTAAAGTTGAGCCTCATAATATATCAGGAGAAAGAAAAGGGAGATGAAAATTCGACATGCTTCCGAAACATCGTATGCAGACTTATTAAAGGGCTGAGAGCATGGGGAAACGACTCCCAAATCACTTACTCGGCGAGTATCGAGAATCGTCCAAACAAGCCTCTACGCTTTGATCTCGGCACCTTTACTGGCACTGGGGCTATTGACGAGGCGGCTGTGGTAACCCCCGCCGCTTCCACATCTTTTTGCTTTTCGTTGGCATTGTCGATAGGTACAACGATTGAAGGTGAGCCCGAGCGTGGAAAGTCCTCCTGAGGTCTGGTCTCCTTATCGACCTGATGAGACTGTAATTCCGAATCATCTCGTGGCGCTTCCTGAGCGTTGCAGTTCTCCATATTGTGATGCATTCTTTTAGATCCATAAGGCGTACAACAGGACCATCAAATAAGGCTAGTTAGAGTAGAGATATAGGATATTAAAAGTTATATGATTGCTATTTACCATATCGTAGCATCTGCAGCTCTGATGCTTATAGTGTCACCGGGTCATGTACGTAGTTACGAGCCATCGGCTGTTTTCTGGCGTGTCGAGGCAAATGTGCAAGCATTTCAAGCAGTAACGTTGTAGGACAGAGCTTGTCTCGAGAAGGATGAGAAGCGGACAACGATGCAGAACGACGAGTAGTAGTAGGAAATAAAAACATTATCGCGAATAGCGAATAGCGTACAGTATATGCGTACGGGACCTCCGTATGCACGGTGTTGGGTGCAGTAAGGTAGTCGGTGAGGAGATGATGTGGTTAGATAACTTTGGGGGGACAAAGTGCCGGTATAACCGTTCGAGCTTCTTCAAAATATCCCCAGGTTAGATAAGGTAGGTAGCCCGTGGTGCACTGTACTCGTATGCACGGGATTTCCGCGCACACTTGGTTTCCGCGCACTCTAGCCTAGAAAGGTTAGCGACAGATATTATCGGGTTTAGTGTGCTAAAAATGGCACTAAGATAATTACTCTAGTCGTACCTTAGTTAGCGTGCGCGGAAACCCAGTCGTGCCAGTGCATACGAGTAGTTAGTACCTTATCGTTATCGCAGCGCAGGGGGACAGTGGTGCAGTACAGTGGGGAGTACCTATGTTTGCAGCCCAGTACTCGTACTGCTTGCTCTACGGCATGAGGTATTTGTTCCTCGCGGTCACCAAGCTTTCAACGAAGTCACATCATCGTGTATATGCCGTCAGGACTACTGATGCACTCGTGGAGTCGTCAGTGTCGCCGACACGCATGTCGAGCGGTCCTGCCCCCCGCCAGACATGACGCCATAGCGTGGAGCCGGAAAATGAACCACTGAAGCCATGCCACTCGATGTTCAACTGCTCCAAAAACCCCCCCATCCCCACTCCTATACATGTCCTAGCAATCCCAGTACACGTTTATACCTCGAAGATCGACTGAAAATTTGAAGTGGTTACAGCATGACACAAACGCCAACAGACGACAGAGCTAAACTACTAGCCCATTTTGCTGGAGACACATCGAACCACGCAGAGCGCTGGTCTACGTTGTGGGATAAGGGGGACTTCTTGCCATTTGACAAAGGCTTGCCCAATCCTGCCCTCGAAGACATGCTCAAGGACCAGCGTGAGATACTCGGTTCGTGCTTCAGAGACGATTGCCATGGGGAAAGACGACGCAAGAAAGCACTGGTACCCGGATGTGGGAGGGGATACGATGTCTTGCTCTTGGCAAGCTTCGGGTATGATGCATATGGACTCGAGGTCAGCGAGACCGCGGTGAAGAGATGTGTTGAAGAGCAGAAGGCCAACGGGCACAAATACCCGCCCAGGGAGGGATCAGCTGGCGGTGGACGCATCCGTTTTCTTCATGGTGATTTCTTCAGCGACGACTGGATTAAGGGCGTCGAGGGGGGGGGTTTGTTCGATATCATCTATGACTATACGGTAAAGCTCCAGTCGTTTGACCGGTACCTCACTATGGATTACGCTGTAGACCTGCAAGGAGTCAAATAATAACAAGCCTGCAGTTTCTCTCGGCTCTTCCACCAGGTCTGCGTTCGATGTGGGCACTTCGTCTTTCACAGCTTCTGGCCCGGCCTCCTTCAGGTAATTTAATCTGTATTGAATTTCCGACGTACAAAGACCCCAAGACTGGTGGGCCTCCGTATGCGTTACCACCTCAAGTGTATGTCGAGCATCTCGGTCATCCTGGCACAAACATCCCATATGATGAAGATGGTCGCGTGAAGGAAGGCACTTTGGGAGAGCCAAGTGCCGAAGGCTTGGAGCGAATAGCGCATTGGCAGCCCGCACGCACGCATGCGATTGGGAAAGGAACCGATTGGGTTAGTATTTGGAGGCATAGGCGAGACGCCTAAGCACATTTGGATACAGCGGCATGATGGCCCAATTGCAGCAAAAGAATGAGGATGAACGGAGTAGGTATGATTACCCTGGAGCTGTACGGCGTAAGGAATTATAGTGCTCTCCTAGTCCGAAATTGTGGCGATAGTAGGCAAGCCAGAGTGGGTTGGTAGTCTTTTCTGACCCGCACTCTATTTCTTCGACGTTGCCATCACCTTGCAGTACATTGATGTTGACACCATACGCTCTCGCCAATGCTAACAATTCAAGATGTCCTCCCCACTCACCAGTGTCGCGAATCCTTTTGATGTACTCCTCTAGAGGCTCTTCCAGGAAGGGCGCAAAGTCATCTGGGTTCTTCGATATATAGTTTGCTGTTACCTGTCGCGTAACCTGGTAGCCAAGATTTGAAGATTCTTGATTGAAGTCCACAGTATCAACATCAATTCTTGGCTTCAAGCCAATGTCAGAGTCGATCAGCTGGTCCGCAACTGCAGCATACAAGCAATGGCCGTCAGATCGTATTTCCTTCTCTTTAAGACCACGTGAAGTATATGCTGTTCGCATTACTTCTCGCTCCTTTTCGCGAAGATTTGGTAAGTGGGAGGCTTCTTTGGCAGCTTGTACTGCTGCCACTTCCTGTTCAGCAGCCCGTCTGGCTAATCTGACTTTTTGACGGTTTGGCTTCTTGATGTGATCAGGTGCCGCTGCTACAGGTGACAACTGTGGAGTCCTTGTTGACTCATCAAGGTCTCCAACATTCGGAACGTACTCTTCTGAGTTTCCTGCAAGGTCTTCTCCAGTACTGGATATCTCTGCTTCCTGACTGCCATTCAGCGCTGAGAGCTCCAGCTCTTGCTGCTCCTTGAGTTGCTTTTCGAGGTTTGCACACTCATCGTTGACGCCCTTGCGCGTTTTCTTAGTTGCAGAATTTTTCTTCTGCGTAACTCGTGACCGAAGATCTTTCTGCTCCTGCCTATGCTTTTTCTGTAACTCCTCCATGACTGACTGGTAAAGGGAAATTAAGCGACAAATGTAAGGAGACTCGGACAAGTGACGAGAGACGAGAGACTTGCAAGTGGTACAACTGGAGCAATTCTGGGAAGACCACTGCCCCAGGAGAATTGGACGCTGAACTGCCCTATAAAGTGACCAGTCACAACCATGAAGACCACAATAAGGCTGGTGAAGCAATGGGTTAATGACAAGCGAGTTTTATGGTTGATACACACTAGGAAAGATACATTACCCGCTCCGAGCCGAGGCAATCGTCCACGTGTCCTGCCTCCAAGAACATGTCTTGGTCTCCCAAAGCTCAGCACATTGTTTCATGGAGACTGTAAACTGGAGTCTTGGGTTGTATATCAAATTGAGATAGACATATCGGTGATTCGAGAAGCACTCACGCACTGCGTTATTAGATATTTGAAGAGATGCAGACCCATAACAATTGGCGAAACATTGACGGCATGCCTATTCCGTACGAGTATGACAAAACACCCCGGCAACTGTCCCCACAAATCGCACATGCTTGTAGCCCTCGACCTTTGGTCAGTCTCCCTTTGGACCGACGAACTTCCATTACCACGAGCAAATATGGCATTCCGCTACTCTTGCCTCGGGATGGCCGTATGGCCGCCGATGCATCCCGCCCGTCGTATTATTGTCATTCCTCCTCATCTTGGAGCTTGTGAACTTGCTCCTTCATCATCCCTCCAACATCCAAAGAGCTCCTCAGATAACAGTGCTCAGGCCAATAACCCACATAACCCTACGGTGTTCAACGGCTGTTATCTAGCAAGCAAAACTGGCGGATCAGAAACCCTTCGTAGTTGCTGTACCAATGGCGTCAATAGACCTTGAGGACCAGCTCTACGAGAACGATGTGAAAGCCGTCAAGCAATGGTGGATCGACTCTCGATGGAGGTATACCAAGCGGCCATTTACGGCCGAGCAAATAGTCGCCAAGAGAGGGAACCTCAAGATTGAATATCCAAGCAATGCCATGAGCAAAAAGCTGTGGAACATTGTTGAGGACCGGTTCAAAGTGGGTCCCTTCTTGGATTAATCTATATGAGTATTGATGCTGACCCTTGACTTTCAGAATGGCGATGCTAGTTTTACCTATGGCTGTCTCGAACCAACTATGCTCACACAGATGGCGAAATACCTTGATACCGTTTATGTCTCCGGCTGGCAATCCTCCTCGACAGCATCATCCACTGATGAGCCTTCGCCTGATCTTGCAGATTACCCCATGGTACCCCACCTGTCTGAGGTTACGATATTAGTGGTGACTAATCACAAGTAGAATACTGTTCCCAACAAAGTGCAGCACCTCTTCATGGCCCAGCTCTTCCACGACCGCAAGCAACGTGAAGAGCGTACCACTACCCCCAAGAATCAGCGTGGGAGTGTCGCCAATACCGACTTCTTACGACCTCTCATTGCAGATGCGGATACCGGTCATGGAGGCCTTACGGCGGTTATGAAGCTAACAAAGTTATTCGTTGAGAAGGGAGCCGCAGGAATTCATATCGAGGACCAAGCACCAGGTACGAAGAAGTGTGGCCACATGGCAGGTAAAGTTTTGGTACCTATCAGCGAGCACATAAACCGTTTGGTGGCTATCAGAGCACAGGCAGACATTATGGGTACGATCCGATACCATCCAGTGTAAATGTACACATGCTCATTATGCTAGGCACCGATCTCCTCGCTATTGCAAGAACAGACTCAGAAGCCGCAACCCTCATCACATCCACCATTGACCGTCGAGACCACGGCTTCATCCTCGGTATCACTAACCCGGCCCTGCAACCTCTCAACGATCTCATGGTCGCCGCCGAGCAAGCCGGCAAAAACGGCGACGAACTTCAAGCAATAGAAGACCAATGGCTCGCTCAGTCCGGGCTCAAGCTCTTCGATGAGGCAGTGCTCGAAATGATCAATGCTGGTGTCCACGTAAATAAGCAGGGACTGATTAAAGAGTATCTCTCCACCGTCAAAGGAAAGAGTAATTCCGAAGCTAGAGCCATCGCCAAAGGTCTTACTGGGGTAGAAATTCACTGGGACTGGGACGCCCCTAGAACTAGAGAAGGATTCTACCGCTATCAAGGCGGGTGCGGGTGTGCTATTAACCGTGCCATTGCCTACGGACCTTACGCGGATATGATATGGATGGAGAGCAAACTGCCCGATTTCAAGCAAGCGGAAGAGTTTGCCAACGGCGTGCATGCTGTATGGCCTGAGCAGAAGTCGGCGCCACTGTTCAACTAGATCTTTTCGGACGCTGCTAATGTTCTGTCATAATAGGCTTGCGTATAATCTTTCTCCATCCTTCAACTGGAAAGCCGCCATGCCGCGCGAGGAACAAGAGACCTACATCGCACGTCTGGGCAAACTAGGGTACTGCTGGCAGTTCATCACACTAGCAGGCTTGCACACCACGGCGCTCATCTCGGACCAATTCTCCAAGGCGTTTGCGAAGAGTGGCATGAAAGCTTACGGAGAACTAGTGCAGGAGCCGGAAATGGAGAACAAGATTGATGTGGTAACACATCAGAAGTGGTCTGGCGCGAACTATGTGGATAACCTATTGAAGATGGTTACTGGGGGGGTGAGCTCTACGAGTGCAATGGGCAAGGGGGTTACGGAGGATCAGTTTAAGTAAGTTATGTGTGTAGGAAAACATGTAGGGACTTGGATGAGGCGTTCATAAAATAGGAATGCCATTGAATTTGTACAGCAAAGGAGACGATAGTAGGGGCTTGGCAGCAGGACGTTGCTATCCAATACTTTCACATACAGTACTTGTCGACAACAGTGCGTAGAGTGTCAAAACGTCTACCGGTTCTGGTATTGCCTAGTCTTCATCTTCCCAATTTCTCTCTTCTACTTTATAGTTCTTGAAGTAACCTCAAGTACATGAAGACGAAGCCTTTTGGTTGAGGTAGTATCATACCGTGAAGGGAAATCTTCGAGACATGGTCGATATAAAGTGATACGATCTTCAAATTTGAAGCTTTCAGACTTTCGAGGGGCTCTTTTTTGGTTGAACGTATGGAACTGAAGAAGCACGTCCACGTAAAGCTGCAAATGGAAGAGTTGCCCTCGGCTGGACCTCCCTGCTTGTCCTGCTGTTCATTACGGGCCGATGTCGCTCGCGCTAGTTGTAGAACCCTGTCAGTGTTTTGCGGAGAATCCCAAATTTATTCCACAGCTCTGACCGCCTAAAGAGTAGAGCTACAAGCATCCTCTACTACTTTATTAGAAGCAGTGGTTGCACCTTGCGCAAGAACTGTAATCATGGCCTCTCGCATTTGTAGTCGTTCTCTCAGAACGCCTTTGGCCCGTCAGTTCGCTTCACCAACATCTCAACGCAGAACCTTCGTTTCGGCATTGGGGGGTTTAAAAGCTGGGTTTGTTGCACCTACGAGGCCAATTGTGGGAGCTTCTTTGCAGCAAATCCGAGGTGTCAAGACCATTGACTTCGCAGGACACAAAGAGAAAGTTTATGGTTCGTCTGAGCTGGTGGCCAGAAGCAGTCACGGAAGGCTGACCGTGACTCAGAGCGTGAGGATTGGCCAAGGGAAAAGCTTTTGGTAAGTTGCGCCCTAAGGCGTGCATCAAACATCCTGAACCCGGTCTACGTCGCTTCTCAGTTGACAGAGATTCTAATCGCTATAACAGGAATACTTCAAAAATGACACTCTTGCCCTTATTGGTTACGGATCGCAAGGACACGGCCAGGGCCTCAATCTTCGCGATAACGGCTTGAACGTCATTATTGGTGTACGGAAGAACGGCGCCTCATGGAAGGAAGCTCAGCAAGATGGCTGGATTCCTGGGACCAACCTCTTCGATATCGACGAGGCCATTTCGAAAGGCACCATTGTCATGAACCTACTTAGTGACGCCGCCCAGAGCGAGACATGGCCCGCAATCAAGCCACAATTGACCAAGGGCAAGGTAGACGGATGAAATGCTGATGAAATTCAGCGGAACTAATGCTAACTATGTATCAGACGCTGTACTTTTCACATGGATTTTCTCCAGTCTTCAAGGACCAAACCAAAGTTGATGTGCCAACGGATATCGACGTCATTCTAGTTGCACCCAAGGGTTCAGGTCGGACCGTTCGTACGCTTTTCCGTGAGGGTCGTGGTATAAACTCCTCAGTAGCTGTCTATCAAGACGTTACTGGCAAAGCCGAGGAGAAAGCCGTTGCCCTCGGTGTTGCCGTCGGCAGCGGGTATCTCTACAAGACTACATTCGAGAAGGAGGTCTACTCGGATCTGTATGGCGAACGTGGTTGCTTGATGGGCGGTATTCACGGCATGTTCCTTGCGCAGTATGAGGTCCTAAGAGAAAGAGGCCACAGCCCAAGCGAAGCATTCAACGAGACAGTCGAGGAGGCCACCCAAAGTTTGTACCCATTAATCGGAGCAAACGGTATGGACTGGATGTATGCTGCTTGTTCGACAACGGCCAGACGAGGCGCCATTGATTGGAGCGGGAAATTCAAGGATACCCTGAAGCCTGTGTTCAATGAGCTCTATGATAGCGTGAAGAGCGGTAAAGAGACGCAGCGATCACTGGAGTACAACTCGCAACCGGATTACAGGGAAAAATACGAAAAGGAAATGCAGGAGATCAGGGATTTGGAGATTTGGCGCGCTGGAAAGGCTGTCAGGTAAGCATTCAGTCTGCTCTTTGAGTTGAAAGTAGCTAATTGCAACAATAGGTCTTTGCGTCCTGAGAACCAAATCTAAGGTTGTGGCTTTGTTTCTATCTGTTACTTTGGCGCATCTGTATGATACCAGATGCATACCTGAACATGATCTGCCGGGAAAAGTTGGCTTGGGATCTGATCTATTTAGCCTGTGCTTTGCCGACCGAAAATCGGCCCCAAAATCCAAAAATGGCCAAATGTCCATCCTTTTGCATCAATGCCTTTATTTGAAACAGCAATGGTGACTGTTAACAACTGCTGACACTTGTGCTTAGTTATCGAGGCCTTATTTCCTGCAGCATCTCGGTATCCTAAGAGCCTGGCGCAATGACCTTCGGGAACACGCTGCCACTGGATCGTTCCTCCGTGCTGTCCGCCCACGAAATCATTAAATCCCATATCCATCTAACACCTGTCTTAACATCCACAACCCTCTCAGACCTCGCATCCACTCCACAGTCACCAGAAGCACTTGTCGGCACGCCTTACGAAGAACAGACTCCAGCGCACCCTAGGATACATCTCTTCTTCAAATGCGAGAACTACCAACGAATTGGTGCCTTCAAGTCCCGAGGCGCTTTCCATGCACTCTCGAGATTGAGTAAAGAGGAACTATCGAGAGGAGTGGTGACCCACAGTTCTGGTGCGGGTTGAAACGTTCACCTTCACCCAATTGGCATATACGCGAGCAACTTGGCTAACTATTGTGACCTCGATCTATAGGCAACCATGCACAAGCCCTCGCCCTTGCCGCGCGCACTTTCGGAATCCCTGCCCATATCGTCATGCCCACAATATCCACTCCATCCAAGATCGCCGCAACACAAGGGTATGGGGCTGAAGTCATCTTTAGTGGTAGCACATCGCAAGAGCGGGAGGCCGTTGTGAAAGACGTGATCAAGCGGACTGGAGCAGTCTTGGTGCCGCCATACGACCACCCGAATATAATCCTTGGCCAGGGGACTATGGCATTGGAGCTCGAGGAGCAAGTCAAGGAGATGGTAGGGCAGGACAAGACGCTGAGTGTACACCATTATACGAAAGGTGCTGTGAACGGACATGCAAACGGAACCACAGTTGCAAACGGCCATGAACCATCCTCGCATCCAGGACCTGGGCACCTTGACGCTGTCATCGCACCTCTCGGGGGCGGTGGCATGCTTTCTGGCGTAGCAACTGCCCTTCACGGCACAGGGACTGTTGTTTTCGGAGCTGAGCCTTCGTTCGAGGGTGCTGACGACGGAAGGCGAGGCCTCGCCGCGAACAAGCGCATCGAGACGGTAAAGACGCTCACCATTGCCGATGGTCTACGGACACCCGTAGGAGAACTCACCTGGACTGTCATCAGCGACAGATCGAAAGTACGAGGCGTGTATGCCGTCACAGAAGAGCAGATTCTAAAATCGATGAGGCTGGTGATGGAGCGCATGAAGGTGTTCGTGGAGCCGAGCGCGGTTGTGGGATTGGCGGTGTGTTTGTACGATGAGGAGTTTAGGGCTCTGGTGGAGAGGGAAGGGGGAGAGGAGGGGTGGGACGTGGGTGTGGTGTTGTCAGGTGGGAACACTACAGTCGAGGCTATTGGGAAGATGTACGAGGTCTCAGAGACAAAGGCGGAGAGAGCGGAAGGAACGTTGGGGCGGAATGGGGAGAAGACAGCGGAGAATGTCGCTGGGTGACCGAGTAGCCCTTGAAGAAAGTACATTCATAGGTATACTGAAGAAACTTGGGGGGGTTCTCATGGGATCATTAAGCTTCCGTGCGTCACGGATCTCGGGGAGGCACGAGCCCTATTTGGTGATGGCTATCATTGTCTTATTCACTGTATTTATTCACACAACAACAAATAGACATCAAGCCAAGGTCATCCCGAAACGGTCGTGGCAATCTTGTGTGACCACTTCGCTGGCAATGACCTCATGTCTCAAAGATAACGCGGAGTGTCGTTGTGCCAGAACAGGTCACAAGCCCAAGGTTGGTATCTTGTGTGCGGTGTGATTGCTTGCGCCCTCAATCGAGAACAAACACCACAGGGGAACAGTATCACACACTCCATGAGCGTAGAGCGCATTGATACGGCAAGCCTCTTCCGAGTTGGAGCCACGAGTCGGCGGATTTTGAACAAAGCACGGGGGTCCGAGAGGCGACCAAAGATGTGGTTACACTGGGTCTACAGTATCCCATGTTGGACTGTTTCAACAATATATCCTGACTTTCGTCACCAGCGACCCTAGAGCAGGGAAAATGCCTCCGGTTATGATTGCAATTGGATGCACACCTTCCAACGTTCTTATCGTTAATCAATATTCCCGGATAGTGTGAGGGGGTTGCCGCCTCTACGCTCTACACCAATGATAGCAGCCGTTTGACCACATCCTCCTCGAACCAGGAAGCAAGCAGCCTATGGGTGTAACAGATCGAAGTGAAAGCGCAACACATCTATCTCAAACAAGCTCTGGGTGAATTCTGGTCAGGCGGTAGCTTCCCTTTGTCTCAAGTTCTGCGCGTGTGCCAGCTATCAAGGCAGGTACGAGTCGATCATACAACATGACTATCCATAAATGGGCACCTCCCCTAAGGCTTCTCTTCATTCCCAACTCTTCCTCTTTGTGCAAATATTACAATCGAGCTCAGATATCATTCCTAGTACTACCTACTATCATCTTCTTACCGTCTCTATCTCTTCGATAGAACAATAAACGCAATCATGACAAGCAGAAACTTGACCAGGATCAACGTCATCCATAACACCAAGTACAAGCCATCGGGCCCCAAGTCCTATGTCCATCTCCTCCGCAAGTACAGATTCAACCCCACCAAAGAAGGCCCGTACGCCTTTGGCAGCCAGGTCCATACCCAGGGTAAGTTTGGGGTTGACCGCGCCGTTGGCGGTAAGACGTCCATCCAGCATCCGCTCCAGAAAAAGTCTCTTGCGGATCCTGGTCAGGTCGGTAATGTTCCTGCCGAAGATGTCCAGAATGACTCTATGTACCTTTGCCCCGTGACTATTGGAACAACTGGCCAAACCTTCAATCTGGACTTTGATACTGGGTCTGCAGACCTTTGGGTATGCCAACTCAAAGTTCTGGCAAGCTTCGAATGGAATGTGACTGACCTCTGTTCAGCTCTGGTCTACCGAATTACCTTCCAGCACCACTACCACTGGGCATACGGTCTTTGATCCCTCGAAATCCAGCACTTTCAAGAATACCGAGGGCTCTTCCTGGAAGATCTCCTATGGTGATAGCTCCTCAGCATCCGGCACCGTTGGCACCGACAATGTTACGCTCGGCGGTCTCACCATCAAAGACCAGTCCATTGAACTCGCCCAAACCCTCTCTACCCAATTCCAGCAAGGAGCCGGTGACGGACTCCTAGGCCTTGCCTTTGGCAACATCAACACCGTAACCCCCAAACCCGTAGCCACTCCAGTCGAAAACATGATCTCCCAACAGGACATTCCGAAAGACCAAGAGCTCTTCACCGCCTACCTCGGTTCTGTCAACGACGCCAAGGACCCCGATAAGGGCGCCTCCTTCTACACCTTTGGCTACATCGACCAGCAGGCTCTCGGTGGTCAGACACCTTACTACACCCCCGTCGACAATTCCCAAGGGTTCTGGATGTTCCCCAGCACCTCGGCCACCGTCAACGGCCAGAACGTCGATCGATCCGGCAACACCGCCATTGCTGATACCGGAACCACACTCGCACTTGTCGACGATACGACGTGCCAGGCCATCTACAATGCCATTCCCGGCGGAAAGTACGACAACAACCAGCAGGGTTATATCTTTCCTACGAATACCGCGGCGGACAAGCTGCCTGCTGTGACGTTTGATGTTGGCGGCAAGCAGTTTGCGGTTGAGAAGGAGGATTTGGCGTTTGCGGATGCGGGGAATGGGATGAGTTATGGGGGAATTCAGTCGAGGGGGACGATGACGTTTGATATCCTTGGGGATACTTTCTTGAAGGGGATATATGCGGTAAGTGGCCCTTTCCGAAGCCACCTCCCTTTTATCCATCGGCAGTGGCTTATCCGTTTCTACAGATCTTCGACCAGGGTAATACACGTTTCGGCGCCGTGCAGAAGAAGGTGACGGTTTAGGAGGCTGGTGGTGTGCCTCTCTCTGTTCTGTGTGAGAGATGGGGATTGATGCATCTCAAGCGTTTATGGGCGGTGCGGAGGAAACTGGGATTACATTGGGCGATGGAACAAAATACCCGGTTGAGTGATGTGGTACATGAATTGCTTTGATGCTTTGGGCGTTTCTAGCCTAACTATGGCTTCTTGTAGCTCACAATGGGGGGAATACATGCAGGGGTCTAGCCATTGTAAGGCTAGTGATTCATTAGAGTCAGTTTGGTAGAGTAGCAGTACTTGAACTATAGACTTGTCGATTGATTCGATAAATCCTTGATGGGTATTCATGGTATGTACGTACTATCCCTCTTACCTTGGATGTGATGCCCTGGCTGTTTAGATGTGATTCCGACGTAGATGATTATCATGGCAAGATGGTGGAGGGTGTGAAGGGGGTTTAGGTGGGAGGGTGGGGTGGTTGTGGTTCGTGTGGGGGAAGGGGTTTGGTCGGGAGAGGTCGTCGGTGGGGCAAAGGTTGTGGTTCGTGTGGTTGTGGTTGTGGTTCGGGATGGTTGTGGTTCGTGTAGAGGGAGGGGTTTTGGTCGGGAGAGGTCGTGGAGGTGGAGGGGTACCTTAGGGGTAGAGGGTTCGTGTGGTTGTGGTTCGTGTGGTTGTGGTTCGGGATGGTTGTGGTTCGTGTGGTTGTGGTTGTGTGATTGTGGTTGGTGTGGTTGTGGTTGGTGTGGTTGTGGTTCGTGTAGAGGGAGGGGTTTTGGTCGGGAGAGGTTGTGGGTTCGTGCGGAGGGAGGGGGTTTGGTCGGGAGAGGTCGTCGTGGGGGCAGAGGTTGTGGTTCGTCTGGAGGGAGGGGTTGTGGTTCGGGATGGTTGTGGTTCGTGTGGAGGAAGGGGTTTTGGTCGGGAGAGGGAGGGGTTTGGTCGGGAGAGGTCGTGGGCGCAGAGGTTGTGGGTTCGGGATGGTTTATTAAAATAGGGTGATTGATTGAGAGAATGAAGTTGTCGAGGTCGAGATAGGGGGGTGGATGTACTGTATGTACTGTAGCATGAAGGAAGGAAGGGTAGGCGGACAGTACCTAAAGACGCGATATAGTAGCACTTGTGAATTAAGCAAATATGCTATTTTATTAGAAAAATTTAGGGGTGGGGTATGTAGACGGAGGTTTGGGCACGGTTGGGAGGTTTGGGGATGAGTTGGCACTGAGTTGAGATAGGATGGGGTTGAGAGGGGGGGAGGGGGAAGGGGAGGTGGGATGTAGGTAGATGGACAAGGAGGCAGGTATATGGCGATGGGAGGGTGAGATGGTTGTTTTGGGTGGATGTACGGGGAGAGTGGAAGGGGGGTTTTGTGTGGGTGGGCGAGGGAGGGAGTGGAAGGCTCTGTTTGAGCGGATGTGTAAAAGATAAAAAAGCCCTTCGAGACTGAAAGAAAAGAAAAGACGTGTACGTGAAACAAAACCGAAAGTGTGTTTTGGGGATACCTACTTGATCCATTTTAACATGTCGTAAACTCCGCGGTACACATGAAATACACCTGCAAAAAAACAATTCTCCCAGACCGAAAATTGCAAGAGGATTTTCTAGAACCACAACGCCTTTGGGATACCGGATCCAGCCATACGACTCCAAGAAATTTTCCCAGCCAAAAACTCCAATCCCCGAAAACGCCAGTATCCACAGCTCCCACTAATCTCACTCACCCTCCCCCCCCCTCTTTAGCTACCCCCCCGCTCTAACCTTCCTCCACCCCCCGACGGCGTTATGCACCCCGACCGCCGCAACCCCCACGCTAATCAGATCCATCACCGCCGCCTGATGCTCCAGCGTCCTAGCCTCAGGCTCCGTCATCTCGCCCGCTCGGATGTGCGCGCGCCGCGCGCGGGACGCTTTGTGGGACTGGTAGATGTTGTTGCAGGCGGCGGCGGTGGTGATGGTGGCAAGGGCGAGGGGGAGGAGGGGGGTGCGGTGGGGGGTTGGAGAGGGGGTGCGGGAGCGGGAGTGGGAGCGGGAGGGGGGTGGAGGGCGGGGGTGGTAGTGGGAAGGGGGGTGGGCGGAGGAGTAGCGATCGACGCCGCGGTGGGAATTGTATGGGATCATGGTGCGGCGGCGGCGGGGGCCGGGTGAGGAGCGCGGGCTCAAGTCATCGGAGTCGGAGTCGGAGTCGGAAACGGAGGCGTGACGTCGGCGTCGTCCTACATGCAGAAGATTCAGATGAAGAAACACGGGACAGAAACAAACTTGGTTGGAAACAACTACCTTGATCTATCCTCCTCGGCGCACCCGAACTTAGCGAACGGCCCCGGTGTCGCTCAATCCCATCACGGTACGCATGTGCGCGCAGGTGATGGCTATCCTGCTTGCCGTTGCGCACAAAGACTTCTTCGACCGAGTAGGCCGGGTTCACGCGTGCGGATGGCGGCAGGCCGACTGGGGCTGGGAGGGGGGAGCTGTGGCGGGAGTGGTGATGGTGGTCGTAGTAGTCTGTGAGGTTTGTAAGATGGAGATTGAGAGGGAGGGAGGAAAAATTGGGATGGGGTACCTTTGTCGCTGGAGTAGGGCATGGTGATGCGAATGGGAGGGATTAGAAGAGGGATATGAAAATTGGAAAGCCAGGTAGGCTTCCAGCCAGGAGGACAGTGGTATATCAATGCGCAAAGTGGCATGTTGCGGGAAGGATTCATGGTTGGCGTCTCATGTGTGTTTCGGTGTCGGATGTGAAGCTATTTACTGTTCACGGATGGGGCTGTGCTGGAGATACGCGACAGAGTATGGAACATTTTTAAGGAGAAACTTCATAGGGTCATGAATGTAGAGTCTCTAATCATTCCATGGATGGTAATATAAAAAACTACAAAGTTCCGCAGTCGAGTTTGCTGGGCGTGAGTCTCCATTTGGTCATGGTGTGGGCCCTGCGGACCAAGTTATCCAACGGAAAGTTTTCTAACAGGAAGATGAGTAGACAGGAAACCTAAATGGAATAGCAGTATGATATAAGCCGCAGGTAGGAAAAGGGTCCACTCGAGCCCACTCTTCAGACGGTTTTGACAACTTGTGCGAGTGGAAAGGAAATTGAGCTGTGCCGACGAGAAAAGTCGACAAAAGGAAGAAGGTAAATCATCATGTGGCTATCCGACATAGCATCTCATACTACGTTTGGTACAGCCAAGTAGAGGAGATTGTGTTATTTCTTAGCCGGTTTGTTGAATCCAGGAAGCAAGGCAGCAAGACCACGCACCCTTGAACCGAAAGAAAACTTGACATATCCATGTTCGTTCGTCACCTAGCCATTCCCAATGTGTCAATCTAGCCCATCTCCTTCAGGCTTACCGTTACTGGCTCCTATTCAGTTTTTTCCATTTTTGGCCTCCATCCACTCGTCATCGCTTGGGTCCAACATCTCGTACTCCTCATCTGTCAAGAACCCGTCGTCAGTAGTGGATTCGTCTTCCAAAGTCAGTGTCTCGACATCGTCTAGTAACTGTCCCTCTGCGTCGGTGACGGAGGCAGGTGCGGTTTGAGCTTCGTGGGTGCTCGAGACAGGAGATTCCTTGTCTAGTTTAGGAAAGATCATCTGGCTGTGCTCTACTTCCTCTTGCTTCACTATCTTGGCGATGTCTTCAATGTGCTCCGTCTTTACTCCTGGCTCTGAGTCCTGTGGCTTGGCAATATCGTCAATGTGCTCCGTCTTCACTTGGGGGTGCGATACTTTGGCGATACGGACATCAATATCGCACCAAAGCTTATGGCCAAATGGTAGTCCATCAGCGGCCTTCAGACGCCAATAAGAGATCGCTTTGCCCTCACGCTCAGGGGTCCTCATGGTAACAGCGAAGCCGACCTCTTCGCCGACTTCGACAACACGATTGATAACGTTGCTCTCCGTAGCTTTGACAATGTCACTTACGCTGGATGGGTGATTCGGGTCGACGTTAAACATGATATCTCCACCAATGAAGCGAACGCTACATCCTGCAGGCCAAGCGTGAGGTCCAGGGTTACGAAGGGTCCAGATTTGTTCAAATCGGATGCTGGGAGCGAAGACAGATCCGTCAGCGACAGCATCACAGATGAAGTGGGCTTGGAGCTCTGAAGCAATGGGCTTCTGGGCTTCGGTCTTAAGCTCCTCCTTGACCGGCTCTGGCTCTGTGGGCTTAACCTCAGCAATAGTTTGCACCTGTGTAGCGGCATTGGCGGATGGCGCACGTGGGGTCGTTTCTGTGGCCTTAGAGCTGGTTTGCGGCAGCTGATCACCCATGGTGCAAAGGTCTTCGCCGTTCTCTTTCTTGCCTAAAGTGGTTACCGAGACGCTTCCAACTGGGGTCTTAAATTTGATCAGAGGGTGAGTACGATTGTGATGAAGCTTGGGCAACGCTTCGCAGCTGGCGCAGAAGTCGGTATCATGGCAGACCGCACACTTGTACCTAATCCCCGTAATGTAAGATCCATATTGCTTTCCTTTGCATAGAGGACCATCGCAGTTAATGCCGATGTGTCGCTGGGTGCGCTGAGGCATCTGCGGAATCGGTTCGTAGAGCGGTACAAAGCGATGTCCTGGATGGCTGTGACGAGCATCCTTGAAGCAAGTAGAGCAGTAGTCCCAGTCAGGGCAGTTCATGCACTTGTGACGTATACCATGGATATTCTGGATGTGTTAGAAGATATAGTACCATCAAGACGCTTAGATATACCTTATCACATCCATCGCAAACTGCGAAATGACGAATGCTTCGGCCAGGCGTGCAAAGATTACTAGCCATGATGTCCAGGCTGGTCTCCTCGGAGGCAGGTACGAATGCATGACCTGGGTGATGGCCATGCTTCAAGCTAACGTGGCAAGGAATGCAAAGATCGTAGTCGTCGCAAACGGTACAGGTCACAAAGTTGGACTCATCAAAGACTAGACCGGTTAGCATATCGACTGTGACAATAACATATAGAAGCCTCACCTTGAACACAAGAATTGCATGTGCGGCTCGTATCTGGAGACTCATGAAGCTCTTCTTCCTTGATGTTGGAGTTGAAAGCACCGGGAACATCTTTCTCATCCTCGACCTTGGCATGCTTCTTGGGAGCTATGGTCTCAGTCGTGCTGTTGATAACCTTGCCATCTTTGACGAATCTCTTGATCAACCAATGATCCTCGAAATCACACAGAACACCCTTTTCAACACAGGATTGGCAGAGATCAAAATCTCCATCATCACAGATGCTGCAGTGCCAGTGAGCATCAGGTATACCCGCATCACAGTTGTTGCAGCAGATAGTGAATGCTATTCCAGGAGCAGTGAAAGCTTGGTCTGCGCTACGGAGTGTGATTGGATGATCTCTCGCCATGCTCTCAATCTCAGCGTAGAAATGCTGGCGAGCGCTAAAGAACCCGGGTACTGGTGCTTCGTCATCACCTTCTTTCAGAGGTTCCTCTTTGATTGCTTTCGTGGTCTCTTCAGCCTTGAACGGAGTGGCATGAACCTTTAAGGACTGGTTGGAGGGGTACTTCAGAGTCGATTGTCGAAGTTTCTGTACATAGGCTCGACGATGATTGTCTGTGGCGGCCTGATGGGCTAGCGGTGTAGCAGTAGTTAGCGTTGTGGTTGGGCTGCCCGAATCCATGTTTAAGGACCTTGCTCCATCGACCTTGAGAGGATCGGGGTTCATTGGAGGGACATAGCGGTGAGAAGTAAGACGGTCTGTAGTCGCCGGCTCCACTACTAGAGTCATAGGCTTTGAAGATGGCATGTCAGTAACGGTGGCTTTGATACGAAGCTTGAGCTTCGCCTTAGCAGCGCGGTAAAGCTGCTTGTATACCGATGGGTTGTTGCTATCGAGAGTAATATATGACCCGGCGCTGTCCGAGAAACGTTCGAACACAACATGCTGCGTCGGAGGGATGGCTAGTAACGAACGAAGCTAAGGAGTTGTTAATGAACAATACTGATGTTAACGCTGGCGAGGCGTGAATGATGTTTACGGTAGCCGTCGGACGAGGCTATGCGTGAGAGGGAAAACGTACCTTATCGGGCAGACTGTTTGCTCCAAGCTCTTTCAAAGCAAGCTTGAATCTTCGATTCTCGCCATTGCTTAGAGCGATCTTGATAGTTATGGGGTGATCCGGTGATGCGGTAGAGTTGATGGTCGACATCGTGGCGAGTGTACGAGGCTACAGTCAAGGATGACGAACGGCCAAAGTGGGGGCGTGACTGATCACCTTTGTAGGAATCAAGAGGCGGTCTATAATCCCTAACTAGTTATCAAGTTCTCTACGATGATTGAGAGTAGATTCTGCAAAAAATGAGGGTTAACTTGAATGGTGATGAAAGGATGTAGAGTAGGTGAGAGCTGAAGTGGAGGTCGAGTAACGTAAGGTACCTTAGGCAGCTTTGGGGCCTTGACGCTAAACCGCTTTCAACACATCTTGAAAATGTTAGGAGGTTCAGGTTTCTATGTGATTTACAATCACTTTGCTCATACGAAATAGGTACAGTGTCCAGTCTCGCATCAAGCACGTAATGGGTCAAATGTGATTGAGACTGGATTTTGGCATGGCGCTTTTTCGGTGTAGTTTGCACTATGGAATGGGACATTGTGGCGATACCGCCGAAACATGATGAATGTTGTCCTTTGCTAGCTAAATGACAGCCAATATGCTCGAAACTGACCCTGAATATTTTATACAAGAAGTAGTCCCATCCCCGACAGCAGGGCAAAGTGCTCGTAAGCTCGCATATGAAACTGCTCATCACGGAATTGCTTTGTCCTTACAGAAAAGAAGAGAAAAAGCTAAGATGCTATAGTGACACGCCTCAAGCATGGACTAGACTATTAACGACAAGCAGAAGTAAATTAGTAAAACATCTGTGACGCTCGCCCACGCATGCAAAGCACGCTCAAAAAACACGACTAAAAACAGGACTAAACACATTGCTGGAACACTGGCATGCATGGCGACCAAATTTGGCAACTCCTTATTGTTGGGGATAATAGACCGCAGGCGAAGGTTGAGTATAATATTGCACGGGAGGCGTCATCGTCCCGCCCATTCCAACCACTCCACCAGATTGTGGCATCGCATACGTAGCCGGGGGATATGGCGTATTGATTTCCGGCCCAGCGGTCAATTGAGATGAGTCGTAATAGTAGACCATGCCATTGCTTTCATGCGCCACGGTACCTGCTTGGGATGTTGGCTCGGCTGGTGGAGGTGGCAGTGGTGGCGGCGCCGCGACAGGAATAGGGTATGGGTATTGCTGGCCTGGTACAAAGGGTGGGGCACCAACAGAGGGCGCCATGACGGGTACCTGATCTGCGGGTGGATAGTAGTACATGGGCGGAGGAAATTGTTGTGGATAGAAAGTTTGTGGCTGCTGGTAAGGGATCGGTTGAAACGGCTGAGCGTGTATGGCTCGCTCAGGTATCTGTGAAAGTGGAGTTCCAGAGCCTTGACTCGGGTGTGATGGATGACGAGAGTGAGGGTAGTAAGCCATATCTTGGGCAAAACCTGGACCAGGTACTTGCGTAGGCACTTGCTGATGGAACGGCTGTTGTTGCTGTTGCTGAGGTGGGTTGACATCCAGAGTAGCTGGAGACTCGATGTCTGCAACGGATACAGTCTTTTGTGGTATGGGCTGGTGCATTGGTATCGGCGCCGGCCGATTTTCCCTGAAAGTTGGCTTCTGTGGGAGAGGATAATTTGCCGATTGGGGAAGTTTGACTGTGGGGAGTTCAACAGCCCCAGCAGCTGGCTGAGTTGCTACTTGTACTTGCTCAACCGCAGGCGGTAATCGCACTACGGGCTTACCAGGCTCTGCCGATATCGAGGGTACCACGCCATCCAATGCAACTTCGCGAGCCAAGGAGGACCTCCTGCTCATGGCAACACTGGGCGAATAAGCACTGCCCGCGTAGGCGCTGGTCCTTCTGCTGGAGAACCCGCCAAAGCTACCGTATCCTCCGTTGAAGCTCCCTCTTCCTCTGGCTTTTCCGAAGCCTTGCTGATGTGGGCGCAACGCCCGAGGGATGAATATAAATGATCTATCAGTAGATGGGAAAATATACCGTATAGGCATGTCAGGTAGCGATATTCGGACAGGCTTGTCTCTTCGGAGTGGCGGACGGTGATGAGGTAAACGTGTGTGTTGGTTGACCGGTACGGCAGAAAATGTAATCGGATCTGCCATGCCTAGCATGTAGACCCTAATCTGCATAAGTCCGATACGTGTGGTTCTCGAGAATGATCGGTTTGGCGGCTGAGCCTTGAGAGGCAAAGATGGCATATTTGGACGCTCTTGCGAGCCTTGGTAAACTGATTGTGGAGTGACGGTACCATGACCTTCTTGCGCAACGGTCTCGTGCAAGTCGTGCGCCCAAGGAGCATCCACTGGTCCTGAAGGTTGAGGCATATGACTGCGTGCGTATTTAGTTAGGAGTGCATGAGACTGACATATCGGCTCAGTAGATACGTACCCTACCGGCGAAAAGGGTCCTCCGGGGCCAGCTCTTCCCCTTCCTCTTCCTCTTCCAAAAGGCCTGAACCCATTCTGTCCTGGCGCAGAGGAGCGGTGGTCGTGCATGAAGAATCCCCCACGATTCGGTACAAAAGCTGGATCGGCATCCCTCTGCTTCCTATACTCTTCATGTTCCCGTCGCCTCTTGTCTCCTACTGTATCTAGGGATGCCGATTCCATCTTCTCTTGCCCAGGAGCAGCTGGTGGTGGTTCATGAATCTGCTTTCCCATATCTTCAAAATCCATTTCCTCCCCTTCGTCGACGTCGCCGGAGAACTTGAGGCCGTTCATCATGGCCTCTGTATCATTCATGGCGGTTGAAAAAGACGCCTTCTCCGAGGCCACAGTTGTTTTTTTTGGCGAGTCCCGAGTACTTCCAACATGCCCATTGGCCAGAATCTTCGTTCTGACATTCCTGCGCTCGATAGATTCTCTATCACTAGCATCACTCCCCTCAGCGTCAGCGTCGTCGTCGGCATCGCTTATGATAGAACCCTCGCTCAACGAATCATCATCCACCCCAGCTGCTACTGAGCCATCTTCCTCCTCACCCTCATCATCTATTCTCCTCCTACTTGTGATATGGTTTTTCCGCCGAGGTGCAACCATATTGAATAATGGTGAGGACGTTTGAAGGAAAACGGGATTGGTGAGCAAAAGTCCGTAGACTTGATGAGGTGGATGACAGCGAGTGGCGTCGAATCAGGCATCCACCACGGGACAGGTGGAAACAAATTCACGCGTGAACAGCTGATGGTAAGGACAGCAGAAAGGTGTAGATTTTAATGACCAGCGGCGTCAACAAGTACGACTTTGTTGAGATGAACAGGTTGGTAGAGGTTGCTGACGTCGAGGGTTGGCAAAGCTCCAAAAAACATTTCAGGCTAGTCTACTTCGCTTCAAGGACTTAAAGTGCGCCGTAGCCGTGTATTGTTCCCATCACATGTCATTCGGTGATTTGTTGAAATGATAAGTTTAAACTTTTACATGAGATCACAGCCATATAATTCTGTACTACGAAAAAAGGAGGCACGCGAGAATAAGCCTACAGAACGCCAAAGGCCGTTCGTTGTTATATATTAAGGAGGATGTAAACCTTGGAAGAACCTATGTTGTGGCAGACTATGATACAGAAACGCCAAACACGTAAGCACTCATTCGAAGACTTTACTGCAATAGATAGGTCAGAAGTGGAGAATACAAAGCTGTAGTATCAACGGTGGCCACGAGTTGACCTAGAGAATGCGGATTCGAATCAAAAGCACTGGGTACGATTATCGCGTACCAGGCCCTCCTATATTGCCACCCATACTTTGCAGTCGGCTTGCAAGCTGCGGATACTTCTCTTGTACTTCAAGTTGTGTCCTCGTTGCTTCTGCATATGATAATGCGTTGACAATCTCACCTTCCGTCCTGGATAGCTCGGCTGCTCTTTCGAAATACTTCAGTGCTTCCGTGACTTTCCCTTGTTGTAGTAACAGTTGCGCCATCGTCGCTACGGCGATGTCGCACTCGGGATCGACTGGTGGACGTCAGCAAAGTACTCAGATCATAGGTGACAGCAATGGGACGTACTGATGAGCGCTTTCTGACACAGTTTCTCTGCTTCTTGGAAGTCTTGCTTCCATTGAAACAGAGCTAGTGCTTTGTTGATGAGTGGTAATACATTCATTCCGAAGGGTTTTGTCTGCTTCTCCATTTCGATTGCAGTATCGAATTTTTCAATCGCTTCTTGGTATTTCTGCTGATCCAGTAACAGTTCTCCGTAGTAGTTATAGACGTCAGGAACCTTGTCAAAATGCTTGATGCATCGTCTAAAAGTAGCCATTGAAGAAGCGATCGATCCCATCTTGTACTGTGTCACGCCTAGTTGGATATGGGAGAAGATGAATTCACGATCCAGGTCAATGGATTTCTGGTAGTCCTTGGCTGCCTCGGCGTACTCTCCAAGGATGAAGTGAAGCTGTGCTCGATGATAGTAGATGTCTGGGTCATCTTCCTTCTGTTCCATGGCTTGCTCGAAGTCTTTGGCAGCAAGATCTCGTTCACCTGGATATTGTAGATCAGCACTATCCAACAATTGGCAGGGTTCTCAGCTTACCAAGTTCAAGATGCATGCTTGCCCTTTTGATAAAGCTCTGGGTTAGTGATGATTGAAGCCCAACGCTTGTTGTTAGATCTGTTAACGCATCCGCGCTTTCGCCTCGTAGGTATCTGAAAGTTCCGCGCATGTTGTAGGCAAAAGCTTCGTGCTCGCCCAAATCTCGGAGCTCAAGCGCTTTATCGAATGCCTTCGATGCATTTTCATAGCCTTCACCAGATTTCAAGCTCATTGCAACCAACCCTGCTCGTAGTTGTTCTTTGCCACTGTCCTTTTCTAATTCGGCCGTTTCCTCCAGTCCTGCCGGCGGTGGGCGCGGTCTGAAGCTCTGAAGATAGTTTGTCACGAAAGTCGGGCTTGGCAACTTCTTCTCCTTCGCCTCTAGTATTGCCTTTCCTTTGGCCTCAGCAACCTTTTTCAGCAACCTTTCCACGCTTTGCGCGCTCTGCTCGTTCCTAAACCCATCGATGATACAGCTGGCGGTGTAGTCAAGCAGAGCTTCGCTGTATTTCTCGAGATGCTCATATGCATTGGCCCTCCTGTTCAGCGCCTTAACATATTCATTGTCAAGACCTACAGCAGCTGTAGTATCCTCGACAACCTTGTCCCATAAACCCATAGCGTTATAGCAGGCCGCTCGGTTTGAGTAAAATATAGGGTCCGGCTTGCAAAGGATGGCTTTGCCATATAGGTCGATGGCCTCATTGTAGCTCTTATCCCCGTATGCTTTGTTACCAGCCACTTTGAGTTTTGTGGCATAATCTTTTCGCTCCTAGGAAAGGTCAGCTTCAATGCTATCTTGTGGTCTAGAGGAGCAGTATCTACCTGTTCCGATAACGATTCGACAGTAGATTCATCAATCGTTGGAAGACTTTCTAACGGATCTGATTCGACCGATGGTGCTTGCGGCTTGGCTGCTATGGCGGAAGAAAGGTTAGAGACGAATTTGATTCAACAGCAAAGGCTCACTCTGCTCTTTCGGCTGTTCAGACACAGCCTTAGCCTCGGACTGGCTTTTCTCCTTCTTGGCTTTCCGTTTTGCCTTCTTGCTGGGTTTCTTTTCTTGCTCCGCTGGGCTGTCTTTGGCCCCCCTCCGTGAGTCGGATAGATAGTACACAACGCCAGCCCCTGATATGACCACCGCGACACCCGCAATCGTATAGACAACAGCCTTGTTTTCAGAGGCCCATGTTGATAATCGGTCCCAGAGAGGTAATGATGATGATTGGGAAGACAGGGAGGACGTGTCGAGAGCTGTGTTGGGCGCCGCAGGAAATGGAACAGATTCGCTGGACATGCTGCTTGCTCGGTCAAGCAAGGAGTGTGGACAAATTAAAACGCAGTCGCAAGTACCTCAAATGTACACGTGGAGATGGCGCAGTGTAAAAGTAGAAGCTGCACTAGATTTTTGTGGACAGAGACTCGAAAAGCAGTTCACGAGATTCCGGAGGAGTCAGTCAACCCATAAAAATTTGGCGAGGCAAACACAACCCTGACACGCCAAATTGCTTCAAGTACGTCACGGTTCCGGATATGATTTGTGTTGATAAATTTTTACAGGGACGACACTGCAAGATGTCAATGTATTTGGCTTCCTCGTGATATTTGCAGATGGATTTCAACCGCTTTGGAGGACCATTGAGGGGAGAGGACACAACTTCTGCTGCCCGTTATTGCGGAGAAAACCACTTTCTTCATGTTGACAGCCAGAGCTTTTCATAAAAGTCCTTCAATTTCTATGGCACTGTTATTCACTGCGTTTTCATCCTTAAAGTCCATATTCCACCTCTCTTAAGGTGCTTCCGCTTTCATCCTCCGTCATTGGCTGGGATCTACTCAACGACAACATAAAGCCTCCGAAGCGCTGATCCACTCTGAACGTCGAAGTTTCGGTCGTTGTTAGGCTAGGATGTAAAACAGGAATGGCTATAGATATCTAGACTACATCCACGCCTCCATCTGAGTTTGGTCGCGAATATGGAAGACTCCCAAGATCCCGACATCGAGATCACCACTTCGATCCGTAGCGATATCACCCTGACCAAGAGTGGCGTCAACACTACTCTCTCTGGCACCGCTACCGAGCCATGCCAGTTCTACATGTTAAGCTATCACCGAGACCGCATGCTCAGTACCGCCGCCGAATTTGCTTGGATCGAGGCATTCAAGGTTCTTGATGGAGCTAATGGGCTCCGTCTTTTAAAGAATACCCTGCATGAGCATCTTGCTCACACCTATGGAGATCACAACCATCCCGATCCCATCAAGGTACAGCGCCTCACTCATACTCATTTTTGTTGCTACCTTACAACTAATTCAACCAGCTCCGTGTCCTGCTTTCTCGAATCGGTGTCCTCCATGTCGAATCGTCTCCTACTCCTCCAGTGCTTCTCTCATTTCTCTTTCCCATTTTTCTTCCTCTTTTGCCACTCTCCCCCCCCTCCTTCCGAATCTACATCGCCCCTTGCATAACCTACTCATCCCTCTACACCTCTCACAAAACCACCTTCCGTACCCCCTATGATCACGCTCGGTCTCACATCCCCTCCAAAGCCTCCTCGTCCCCCGTACCAGCAGAAATCATACTCGTGAATATTCTAGGTGCTATTATGGAAGGCACTATCACAACGCCATATTTTTCCCGCGAGGGAAAGTGGGTCACACCTCCCGCAGCTCATGGAGGAAATGTGGGGACCACCAGGAGATGGGCATTGGAAACAGGGTTATGTAGCGAGATGGCGATTCTCAGGTCGGATGTGAAGGCTGGGGAGGTGGTCTGGTTGAGTAACGGGGTAAGGGGATGGGGATGGGGGCGGGTGGAAAAGACCGTAGCTCCATCCACTTTCGAAGGTCGAGCCCAAGCATCACTTGAAGATACGTCATGCATTGGAGGGTCTGACGATCAGGATCTTACTTTGGAAAACCACCTGGGGCAGACCGTTGGACCCATGACCAAGGGTTAATACGGTTCTCTACTATCATTAAAGGGAACAGGAAATGTCACCAGCTACTTCAGTCATGCAGCTTATACGCTGTAAGGCCGCCAAAGACACGAGGGATGGTACTGCTCAGTCCGCTACGTCAACGCAGACTTGAAAAAGCCAGCGTCCATATAGTGACTAGGAGAAGTCTGCGGAATGAAAGCTTGAGGTTTGCAAAAAGGGACGTTGATTTGAGTTGGAGGCCAGAAGCAACATGTTTATTCTCGGACGGAACTGCCTGACTGCTTTCTTGAACACACGATCGACTTAAGGTATTCTACGACTTTGGTAAATCTAAACAATTCATTTTGCGCTACACCACGCCATGCTCGATACAAAACCCAACTATCTTCATCCCGTCTTGCCAAACCAAAACCCACTACTACTCCTCCTCCCTCAACCTCCTCAACTCTGCCTCCAGCACCTCAATCCTCTTCGCCCTCGCAGCCTTTTGCTCGCTCTCGCTCGGCATCCCCTTGAAGACCAACTGCCGCGGCCTCATAAACTCGTCTCGAATATGCTCCGTAACTAACTTCCTCCTTTCTCTAAACTCGCTCACGTATGCTTGCAGCTCCTTGATACAAGCAGCTTTCATCTCTCCGCTTGCAATCTCCCCTTTCTCGTATGCCTGGCGAAGTCTTTCCAGCTCCTCGTCATCTTCGAGGAAGAACGTTAGGTACTGGTACGGCACGTCGACGTCAGTGCGGCCGCCGATTTCCTTGTGCAGCTCGATAGTATCTTGGCCGCCGGAGAAAGCTTTGTTGATTTTCTTCTTGATCTGATTGTCCGTGTCGCTAAGGAAGATGCTCGAGTCGGCGTCGCTAGCGGACATTTTGGACTCGGAGCCTTTGAGTGAGGGCAGGAAGACGGTGTGGATAATGGCTGGTTTGATGAGACCAATTCGCGGGGCGTTATCGCGGCACTGCCGAAAATAAGGGTCTTGGTCGATGGCGCAGGGGATCAGACAGGGAATTTTGGCGACTTTCTTGGGATCGGGGCCGAAGATGAAGGGGAAGCTGGTGGCGAAGGCGGTGGCGGATTGCATGGCTGGGAAAGCGAACTCGGCAATGTTGTTGCTGTCGTTGAAGCCAAATGTCCCTTTGATTTGGTTGTTAGTCGTTCGTTTGCCCATTTCGCGGACGTTAGCATTGAAGGCGGCGGCGAAGCCGCTGTCGATAAACTGGGTGTCGGCGAAGATGAAAGTTTTTTTCGGATCGAAGCCTATGGCTATGATATCTAGGGCGTTCTGCTCGGCGAAGCGGTGGGCTTCTTTTAAGGTGAGCTTGGGGGTGTGGAAGAATTTCTCGTCGTCTGTTAACATTATGACTAGAGGTACATTAAAAACGTCTTGTAGATACCTGTTACAATCAGTATATGCATATTTTCAGCCGCATAATATATGAAGACTTGAAAGAAACTTTCGTCTGTATATACGCAACAGCAAGAAGAAAATATCCGACGAACGACTTTAAGTTTGGCATGGCAAACAATGAAAGAATAGAAATATTAATATAACCAACTTAAGAGCGGGAGTTTGGGTTTTTTCAATGCATACAGTTGGACCTAACATCTCCCATCTATCTAGCAAAACTTACTTGGTAAACTCGAACGGTATCGAATGCCCTACATGCATACTATCACTACTCGGCCCCCTACCCGTATACAAGAAAAACGGTATCCCCTTTTCATACTTGTCCAGAATAATGTTTAAATCCCGATGGCTGAATACCATGCCCCGGCGCATCAAGCGGTGAGATCTATGCCCAGTGACTCTTTCAAACCGCTCGAGAAGCGCCTTGTCGATTCTTTGAGAGCCGAATGTGTCGATGAGTTTGTCATAGTCTATGGCTTTCGCTTTGCCGTGCTCGTCTACACCGCCAGATACGTCGAATGGAGTGATGATTTGCTCTTTTGATGCTGCTTCTTGGGATTTTTCTGCAAGGGATAGCGCTGTTAGTGCTGGAGGTTGACCTGGCTCGTCTGGGACTGCGGATACTGCTGCCATATTGGAAATCCTCTTTCCGCGCTGGCTTAATACTCCCACTTAATCTTGTGCGAAACAGCTTCTGGATAATGGGCAGTACAGGTAAATATTTATAAACTGGTAGTATTCCTGTCTGTAGGGATGTAAGATTTAATTCTACTACCCAGGTATTATAATACAACGTTTTTTTTCGATGGTCCCGTCTCTGGTTAGTCGCCTTTGCTCAGGCGCGATTGCCTTAGAACCTCAGACGTGCGGGGCTAAGCCCCTTCGGGTTAGCTTTGCTTACTTCGCGAGCTCAGTGCATGTATTTACATACAGATTTTTGACTTCGCAATGCATCAACATTCAATTTCACATCATGATCATCAATACAACAACATATTCAATGATATACATTCAAATGTTGATTCTAGTTCAACATCTGAATTGATTACTGATAGCTTTTTTAAATCTGTATTCTATGATCTCATTCTTACATTCTAGAGAATCAGGCTCGCAAGAATTTGAAAGAGAAAGACTGTTCTTCTTAGTTCTTGCTACTCGATCAATCTCGAGTTTTCTTTGTGAAATTTCCCGAAGAAATACGAAGAAATAACATCAAAGAAATGCCGTAAATTTCAAGGGACAAACCGACGACATTATCTACAACAAAAAACTTTCAGGATTTTGAGAATAAGGTTCGCGAACGTCGGCGAAGGTATAAAGTGAAAGGGGATATACGTCTACGGTCTGAACCAGAACAACAAAGTCGGTTGAAGTTGAATTCCAGGATTATCATCTTCAGCGCCATGAAAGAATTGAGAAGAACATCGATGATCTGAAAACGAAGTTGAATGAGACTCGAAAGAGATTTGAAAATGCAGACGCCGCAGGTTTTAAACGTGCAGCACGAGATGCAAAATTCTGTCAGGAAAGATTGAAGTCTGCTAAACGGCGGCTGGGACAGTGTAAGATTCTGCTACGATGAATCGAGCACGAGTGTATAGTAATGAATGCTGAGCACGCGACATCCGTTGAAGGAGACCATGTCAATCAGGATGACGCACCGAAAGCCGTGCAAAGGACTTCCGCTCTTGACCGTCGGCAGAGACGACCGAAGGCTCGTTCGGTTCTCGGCACAGCCCAGGCAGGAATTTTGAAACCCGAGCTCTGGAACGGAATATGCAGCGCCCAAAGCGCAAGGTAAGCTGAACCTGCCATCGTGGACTTGGGCGCTCCACAAAGCAGTATCCCACGGATACCGGACGGCCGAGAAAACAAGCCTCGACGTATCAAGAAAGAGGCGCCTCTCCGTCCTTTTGATTCACAAAGAGTGTTCAAGGTCAGACGATCCGTTGATGCTAACACGAAATCACTGTCAGCGACGCGGCTCCACGGGCTGAGACCTTGATAGAAACTGGACGTGAGGACAAAACCATTGCCTGGTTATATACTAGCAGCGTTTGAAGTCACTGCAGACTACTACACCAGGCACTGCCTAGAGGCAGCTAGAAGACGTTTAGAGGTAGATTCTCAGGCTCGATGTAGCTACTACAGAGCCGAACCAGACTACGACTGCGATGGAAGAGATTTGAAAGCTCTCACGTTGCGTTCAAGCGACCACAGCCGAAGACGAGAGGGAAGAGCCGAGAGAATCTACACGAGGTTAGGCCTGAAATTCAAGTGCAACACAGATAAGAATGACATACGCCGTTGTCACGGTGAGACTCTGAAGACTCTCCTGTCCCAAAGTAACGGATATGCAAGAGTTACAACTGCTAAGCAGATAGAGATCACCACGAAGATCCAGAATTGAGATGAGATTACAATGTGTGATCCTTTGGCGGGGTCGTTGACGTCGTTTGCCTGCGATTGCAAAAGACTGAAACTGAAAATAGTCTGATGAAAATGAGCTTATGGCAATTCGGAAGCTGAAGTTTCTACGTATCGCAATAAGAGAGACTGGTAGATACATGATTGCGATGATGCTCAAGACTTGAACTCTTTTGGACTCTTTTTGAGTTTGTTGTGCTATTCTGGCTAATCTCATGTCTTCGTGCTGGATTTAGGAGGTGATAAGCTGTAATCTGTTCAGATTGCCTTTTATGACATGATTGCTTTCTTGAAAGATCTTGCTATCTCGATAATCTAGAATGGTAAAAAGCTATTGAGTCACGTTGCGCTTTTGTTAGTGATTTATCTTTTCTAAAAGTAAAGGCGTCAAAGATGAAAGTGTATCAGCTTACTCGTTCTCGATGAGTACTGAATGATACGACGCAGCTCACGACGATGATAGTGTATCTGTCTCGTGTAGATTGTGATCTCGATCAAGCAGTGTTCATCAATATTCGTTACCTTCGAAGCAATTAGCTTGCGACAATGAGCTTCGCAGTCTTGAACAACGTTCAAGCATGAATCGAGAATCATAGATGTTCTGAGAAGCTTCTGTCGAAATAGCTGTAGATTCTGACTGTCTAAGAAAGTGACAGAGTAGTCGTGGCTGAAGCTACGATCAATCGACGAGAAACATGCTTTTTCATTCTTCATGGGACCAAGTCAGTGCGAGCCTCAAGGTGTGAGACGAAATGATGAACTTACAAAGAATGCAAGTTGTGAGCGCAGATACTCGAGGTAGTTCTGCCAGTTTCCTGCCATAGCTGAAAGAAATATCATATGGGGAAGCATGAAGTCAACTTTCAGGTGAGCATTCTTGTAAATCTTGCTTCTCAATGCTTGATTCAGCGTTGCGCGCATTCTGATTGAGACATGCAAGAGAATTCAACTCGAGCGTTGAGTTTTAAGACAGATCTGTTGGTATACTGCGCATTGGCGTAACGACCATGAAACTCCTTCGCTTCGCTCGTTTAGCTTCACGTACTGCAAATTATAACAAAACTCTGCATTAACAGGTCAATTCACGGATCGACAGACTAACACATGAGGAAAGTTCTTGCCATGCACCTGGCGATTGTTCCCGTCTATCGGTCTTTGAGAGACCTTTCAACGAGCTTCACTTCAATTGTGTTGATCGGCGTGTCTCTTTGAGCCATAAGCTTGAACGAAATCTAAAAATGATATAAAAACATGATGTGAGGCAAGGATTAGTCTGAGTGCGTGAGACGAGACTCGTAATGAACCTCAGAAGGTTTGTTGTGAAATCAAACTAATAAGTAAATCAGCAATGATGCTTTTCGATGTAAATCAGGTCTTTTACTAGAATGCGTTCTGTGTGAAGGAGCTCGTGTTGATCTAGCATCGTAAATGAGGGCTTGTCACGGATTCCTCCTTGTTATATAAGCGCTTTTCAGTCTCACCTTTACATGGCTGTCGAGTGCACTGGCGCTTTCTACCAAATATGATTCTTTCTCTGTAGAAAATCAGTCACCTTGATGAGTTCAACAAAATTGACTGCAGAAATTCTCATCCCCGCTTCCTGACAGTACTCGCGTAATTTCCAAATGTTCTTCCTGACTGGCAAACAAACGTCGCGAATTGTTCAGGAAGCGGAGGCTATACCTTTCTTCATCAACCCCCACTGAAACAAGGGATTTGTCACCGAGTGGGTAAAGCTTGCATAAATCACTCTGAATATCGTCCATGTTGTCGCTGTGTTTTTTTTTCTCTTTCTTTCCAAATGTGACTGAAAGGACTTTTATGCAATTTACAAGCCTCAAGCAGTGACCATAGTCACAGGGTTGCAAAAATACCATCAAACAAGGATGTGAAGGCATTAGAATTTATGCGTGTTAGACGCATGTCGGCCGTAATCGCGCCCCATTTACGTCTGCGTTAACCTAGCGTAGGCGGAGGTGGGGCATCAGGCAGCTATGGCCAGCATAGCCGGGCGTAGTCCTCATGGTCAATAGGAATCAACCGTTCTTTAGGACGTGCTGAGCCTCCGAGAAGACATTGAAATGCGGACAAAATGTTGAAAACCTCTGGTGATCCATCTCCAACATTCCCTGAAGCAACGAAGCAACACGCATTACTGAGAATCACACCTTTCTTCCTCTCCCAAATGGAGAACCAAGTCATAGCACACGAATACATCAAGTTGAACAAGCTCAATGCGCTTCTTCAGTCTCTGTTTGGGACGAATTTCTCGGTGGATGTAAGTATTCGTCTTATGATAGATTTACGTTTCGAGGCTTAGCTGGTCTGTATTCTCTCAGGAAAGAACCGACTATTATCATCTTGTCGTCCCACGGAAACTGACAAAAGTATGTCTATGATCCATCCTGGGCCCTATTCTGACTCTAATCTTGAGCAGGATCAAATCGAGTCCATCACCGAACGCGCCAGTTCTTGATCGTCGGTAGATGGCTCTGGTACCATTGAAGATCAAATCGAGCAATGGATACACTCTATTCATCGATATCCAAAATTCGTCGCAAGAACGCGGTTGACTATCGGTACTTCGTTCCCAGTCACCGCGTTCGCGAGGTTATGACCTCGGAGAGCGTCCGAAAGGTTCTTCTTGACAGCCAAATGGAGATATATCATGTCAACGAGGCAGTCGAAATCATCAAAAATGGCGCATGGAATGTTTTTGCCATCCTGGTTCTTATAAGGCAGCCCCGGAGCATTATCAGCTTCATCAAAGACGATCGCATGCAACGCGGCCCCATTGATCATCACCTACCCTTTGAGCTCATTAAGCTTAAAAAATTACTAGATGAAATGGTGGCACAGGACTTCCACGATAAACAGTGGGAATTCACAGCGCCGTCCTTCTCAGGGAGTGTGTTCACAAGAATCCTTCCAGATGACTTTGTTTTGCCATTTCTCAGCGACGAGGAGTTCGGGGAGGGAAGCTTTGAGGCAGTTCATCGGATTGAGGTCGAGCACTCTTATCAACAGTTCGGTCGTAAAACGTACCACGAGGCGAGCTATCGAACACTGTGAATTGGGCTATTGATTTGCTAACTGGACGCTCCAGGTCGTGCGAAAAGAGTTCAAACCTCAACGTGAAAAAGCTGAATATGAGCTGGAACTCCGAAACCTGTCTGAATTAAAACTCATCAAGCATCCAAACATCATCGAATTACTAGGCTCTTATACCTATCGAGACAAACACAACCTCATATTTCCACTCGCCCGTGGTGGAAATCTCGCGAATCTTTTTAAAAACGCTCGGCCTCCCGCATTTCAATCAGATGAGAATATCATTCTTGCTCTGTCTGAGTTGTGCTCAGCGGTGCACGCCACCCATAACCTGTTCTCCAAGAATAATATGTTAACTCGGATTGGTTGTCATCATGACCTAAAGCCCCAAAACGTTTTGGTCGACGACGCCACATTTCTTCTCGCCGATTTCGGTCTGTCTAGGTTCAAAGAGCTCACGGAAGGGTCTGCTACATCTTATAAATCCGTCGGCGGCTATTATATAGCCCCGGAGTGCGAAGATATTAGCGCGTCGGACGAAACGAAGAGGAGACAAATTATTGGTCGATCTAGCGATATTTGGTCCCTCGGATGTATCATGATGGAAACACTGGTCTACATGAAGTCAGGAGCAGCAGGTGTCCAAAGATTTGAGGATGAGAGAAGCTATCGGTTTGGGCAGATCACGCTTCATCGTTTCCACCATGGCCCCAACAAGAAAGAACCCGCGGTGGCCATGTGTCTCACAGGTCTGTCGAGTAAAGCGAGTACGAGATCAGAGCGTCTGCTTATCGAGTTGGTCAGGCAGATTCTTCAGCTTGATCCCAGTGCTCGTCCCAAAGCGGAAGAAGTAGAGAGGAGGATGCGGTTAATCGCTATTGACACAATTGCTCAGCAAATAAACCCCCTATACGCTGATATCTGTGGAGAAGGCAGCTCGCCCCAGGCTTTCATAGAGCGGATGCAGTTTGAGAGCTGGATGGAAGCGTGCGAGATTCTCTACACCCACAAGGACTCGCCCCTGTCATACCACTGGAAGTTACCATCACATGACGAATACCAATCGACTTTGGAGTGCCTGAGAGAGCTGCAAAACACGCTACTTGCATCTTCAATCGAATCGCAGAATCGCCCGATCTACCAGTCAATAGAGCGTCTCAATGACTTCCTTATCGATACGCTCCCGAACAAGCTGCAGGAAAACTCTCGCCGAAATTTGAAGTTGAAAGTTCTGGGTACAGGAACGCAAGATTTCGCCGGTCAAGCACTTCATCACTCTCATGAACATGAGCGACACAGAATTAGCATGTTGGCAACTATCAAGCGGATGGGTTCATTGGTAACAGAACGTTTGCAGAGCAGCCGGCCCGACCTGTGGATAGAACTTGAGCGCCTGAAGGGTCGAGATCAGGTCGGCATCCATCACAAGAGTACATTGGTCATAGATAAGGACGGAGACGCGGTTGAAGTGCTGTGTGAAGTCAAACCTTATGGCTCTGATCGTTTAGAAGACTCGATTCGACTCGAACTCTACCTCCGTCTCGAGGCCACGGCTGAGTTGCTACAGCAGGCGAGTGCAGGCTGCTCCAATGGCTTTCGAGTGCTCCATTGCCTCGGGTATTTCCATGACCCCGCGAAACTATCTTGTGGCCTTGTATACAGCCTACCCACCTCGACAGGTTCGGATCCTCCAGAAATTTCAACGCTTCGGACTGTGCTCGCAAAACGACGAGGGCCGTCTCTGGGCAGTCGATTCCGTCTTGCCCAAAACTTGGCAACGGCGGTGCTGGAATTTCACAAAGTCGCATGGCTGCATAAAAGCATATCGTCCTTGAACGTTGCTTTTGTGTACCCAAAAGGCTCCTCTTGGCGAAACGGCGTCGATTGTCCCTATCTGCTAGGGTTCTCAAATAGCGGACCCGATGGACAGGACCCATATTCCACCTGGCTGTATGAAACAGATCGCGCTCTCATGGACTCACAACATCCGGAATATCTCAAAAGAAAAGGTAAGGTTCGATATCGGCCTGAGTTCGATTACTACAGTCTTGGTATGGTTCTGCTAGAGATTGGTCACTGGAAGCCGCTCAATAAAATAACTGCCATGACAGATGGCTCTCCAGAAGATTACCTCGACCACCTTCGGGACGAGAAGGTCCCAGGACTAGGATTTACCATGGGTACTATTTACCAGGACGTCGTTAAGGCATGCTTGAAAGGAGATTTCGGCAAGCCTGAGAATGTCGATGGAGGTTCTAATTCCTCCATAAGCGTTGCCCTAGGCTTTGCTAAGACCGTGGTGGAGCAATTAGCAAAGTGCTGGGCCTAGTGAAGCATTTGATGCGCTTTAGATGGTCTTATGATTCAGGGATTGGAGACCTTTCATGAAAGGATTTTGTTGATATTATCTGGCAACGTACCTCGGTCTTAAGCAGAGGTCCGTTATGATGGATACGTTTCAGCGTAGGTAAACCATAAAATTGTGATTTGTCGAATGAGTTGTCGGTGTCGAGACTGGTAAGGGTTTTTGCAAAGATCGAGAGCATAGAAAGTATGTGGTCTTAGGAAGTCACTAGAACGTAATCTATGACCAGACATGTTGCATTGTATGAAACGCGCTGCAGTACAGAATCCTGAAAAACACGCATTTCGCAACGACTTCCACCTCAAAATAGAGACTTTGCACAGCTTGCGTTGATGAATGATGGTAACCGTCAAATCATGCTGATTGGTAGTTACTTAAAGTACCCCATGTTCAGGTAAGGTAAGGTACTTGTATTTCGTGGACCGTACCATTCAATTGGTACTGCTAAGCCTTAAAAGGAATCCTCCGTGAACCGAGTCAGTCGCATGCTCTTCCTCAATATGTACTAGCCTGGATGTGTTAGGCAGCAAGATCACCCGGCTGACAACAACCCCACCACCCCTTGCTTTTTACATCTTCCCTCTGAGACTAGATACGAACAGAGCCTCAATATCCTCTCTATTTCGGGCAAAGCATTCATAACACAGACCAAAAGATCTTCAATCGATTTCGAGCTTCTTCATTCAAGAGAGCCTGATGCATCGGTCAAGTCTTCGATATGTCAACAGCCTCCGACAGCGTTTGTGACACTTCAGCTCTAGTCACGTACACGAAGTCTGGAGAGACTCATCAAAGCGCGAGCTCAACTTCGAACGAAGAATATGACCTCCTCGATTTCCTTGGGGTCGCCCAAAGTCTGAAGATTGACTTTCTTCCGATTACATGGCAGCCAGCACTAGGCAAAGTCGGCGAAGGTGGTACCGCCGTGATCTATCAAGCATTGGTCAATATTCAGGCGACTTTCACGTTTAAACGTCTGGAGCCTTCCCAGTCCGCTATGAGAAAGGCCCGAAATTTGCGTGCACTTATTGCGGAAATATCGATATTAGGTCATCCCGCCATCCGATACCATCCGAATGTTGCGAACATCGAAGGAATCTGCTGGGACGTTGTCGATGGTGGTGAGGAAGTTTGGCCAGTCCTAGTGTTAGAGAAGACTCGGTGCGGGGATTTGAAGAGATTCATGACATCAAGCTCAGGAAAAGAGCTGGATTCCAAGAACAGACTTGACATGCTGTTCGATGTTGCTCTCGCGGTCAGAGATTTGCATGCCACTGGTAGGTTCTCAATCCCTCCCCTCTTGGCGACATAATTAAGTGAAAAAGGTGTCATTCACGGCGACATCAAACCTGAGAATATTCTGGTTTCCTCTGAGAATGAGGCCCGTCATGTGGCAAAAGTGACAGATTTCGGTTACTCTACTCTATTTTCAACAGACAACCACTCGATCACAATGCCTGAGTCGGGGATCTGGACGGCTCCAGAACGGCATCATCGGGAGATTCTGCCGAGAGAAGCTAGGAAGATGGACGCATACTCGTTTGGCATGCTCTGCCTATGGCTTCTCTTCTTCAACAAAGAAACTAATCGAGATCGCAATTTTGAGAAGGATTTAGAAGATTCACAGAAGAAAGTATCAGATTACGCTTCTGAATTGCTTAGAGCCTCATCGAACCTAGATAATCGGGAAAAGAACGATATGCAAAAAGTCTTCAAGTCAACAATCGTTAAAGATTCAGCTGAACGAACAGCGAATTTTGATGAACTCTTGCAACTCTTATCACCATATAGGCCAGTAAAATCTCTGCATTCGAAACGAGATACTAACGGGATATTAGAGCCTTGCATTCAGCATTTCCGGCGAACAAAATATTCATACCTCACGAGGATTTTCAAGTAAGTTTGACTCGCGGTTTCAAATCATGAAGCCACAGTCTGTACAATAAACTAACAGTATTCAGATTACTCTATCATTACATCAGCTTATTGATGCTCACTATGGCGTGCGCTCTCACATCGCAAAATGCCTAGAAAGAAGGAGGGATCGAATTTTCACTAGTCGTTGTCACACTTTGAACCTTGCTTTTTGTTATGAGCTTGGATTTGGTGTTCGACGAGACATCGTCAAATATTCCCGAACCTTGCTCAGATCACATGACATATCAATTAAAGATCTCGAAGATGTATTTGAGCAATTGAAGAGAAACCTGGAGCCACCAGGGTTTCGGAACGGCATCTTCAGAAAGTTCTTAGAACAAGGTCATTTCAACGCATTTGATTTAAGTCAACAATACCGCGAAGAGCAGCGTTCTCGTGAAGCTGAATCACGATATCAAAGAGAAGTGGAAACAATGGGATCTGTGCTTGGGGATGGTCATGGTCTCGTTCAAGAGTTACGGGTACAACTGTCTTTTCTTATGAGTAGTGAAGGTAGATGGAAAGATGCAGAGAAGCTGCAAGAGCAAGTTCGAACGATAATGATAGAATTTGAGGGAGTAAAATGTGAACGTCAGTATACAGGGCACTTTCACTTAAATTTGGCAATGATATACAGGCAACTAGGGCGGTGGAAAGAGGCCGAAGATTTGGAAGTACAAATAATGGAAACAAACAAGAGGTTACAAGGAGCGGAAGATCTCTACACATTGACTAACGTCGCTAATCTGGCATTGATATATTCAGACCAGGGGAAGTATGAGGCGGCCGAGAAGATGAACCGACGAGCGCTGGACGGGAGGGAGAAAGTGCTAGGAGTAGAGCATCCGAACACATTAATCAGCGTCAATAATTTAGCATTAGTGCTTCGACATCAGGGGAAGTATGAGGCGGCCGAGAAGATGAACCGACGAGCGCTGGACGGGAGGGAGAAAGTGCTAGGAGTAGAGCATCCGAACACATTAATCAGCGTCAATAATTTAGCATTAGTGTTTCGACATCAGGGGAAGTATAAAGCGGCCGAGGAGATGAACCGACGAGCGTTAGACGGAACTGAAAAAGTGCTAGGAGTAGAGCATCCGGATACATTAATCAGCGTCGATAATCTAGCATTAGTGCTTCAACATCAGGGGAAGTATAAGGCGGCCGAAGAGATGTACCGACGAGCGTTGAACGGGAGGGAGAAAGTGCTAGGACTAGAGCATCCGAATACATTAATCAGTGTCAGTAATCTGGCAACGGTGCTTCAAGATCAGGGAAAGTATAAGGCGGCCGAGAAGATGAACCGACGAGCGCTGAACGGGATGGAGAAAGTGCTGGGAGTGAAGCATTCGAACACATTGACCAGCGTCAGTATTCTGGCATCGATGCTTCAGGATCAGGGAAAGTATAAGGCGGCCGAGAAGATGAACCGACGAGCGTTAAACGGGATGGAGAAAGTGCTGGGAGTGAAGCATCCGAACACATTGACCAGCGTTGATAATCTGGCATCGGTGCTTCAGGATCAGAGGAAATATGAAGCGGCCGAGGAGATGAACCGACGAGCGCTGGATGGGAGGGAGAAAGTGCTGGGAGTGGAGCATCCGAACACATTGGCCAGCGTCTATCGCCTTGCCTATCTGTTTCACACTCAGAAACGATATAATGATGCATCTGATCTCTATCTCAGAGCTTCAGAAGGGTTTTCGAAGACATTGGGCCCGTATCATCCCAAAACACGGAATTGCTCCCAGGATTATTCTTCAATGATTCATGAAATGGAAAGCCAAGGCAGAGACATCTGATAGTCAGAAAAGCATTCCTATAAGTTCGTTCCTACGCTCTAGCAATTCTTGCATACCTGGATCGGCTCTGGAGTTGCTAGGATATGATATGTATTTGCTTGACAATTCAATCCTCAACGAAACTGCTTCACTAATACCAGCAGCCTTTTTTCTTTGTTCTGGTCAAGCATGCGAACCAGAGTCAGTAAAAGGATGGAATATCATTGAAAAGCAGTCGGCACATAATACGAGATCTCATGATGCCGTACGTTCAGCTCCACCATGCACAGTGTATGCCTATCGTTGAAGCCCTCCATCAGGCTAGCACTTAGTGGCCTGAGGCAGCAGCATCGGGCCGCTGCTACATAGTTGGCTGGAACGCCAGCCAGGAATGCCAGCTGAAGCGTAACGGCGAAACGTAGGGACGCGGAGGAGGGGCAAAGGTGAGGAGAGGGAGGTCGAGAGAGCGAAGGATGAGGACTGTGAAGGAGGATTACGGAGCTTGCCAGCAAAGAAGATGAAAGCTGAAGCACGAAAGGTCTCGATCGTGATGGTCGATGTTTCGACTGAGGTCGGCGACGTTGGAGCTGAAAGCGATCGACACAGCTGTATGGCGTGGTAATGAGAAGGGAATAAAGAAGTCGATTGAAGCTCAAGCTGCAAGAGCGATAAGGGAAGGCATGTAAAGGAAAAAGACCTCCATGCGCTTGGAAAGGGCAGGAATTAAGATTATTGAGGAAGACAGGAGGGATAGTTTGGAAGAGCTTGAGGGAATAAGGTCGATATTAGATCTCCTCTCTCTCGTCGCCGCTTTCCGAGTAGAAACGCGCTCGAAGGACAATTCTGGATGCTCCGCCGTCGATCTAAGCACTGCAGATTCCTAGCGAACTGCTCGCCTGGTCGTAAAAGAGTAACGTAAAGGTTTCTGATAACCGCGAAATCAGGCGGCAGCTCTCCCACGCGAGGGGCGCAGTCACCCAGGATCACCCTCTTGATCAGTCCGATAGTACAATTTCAACTTCGTTAAAATCCCCTTGAATATGAGGTATATCAAAATTCAGTTCCTCCAACACCGACAGCATCCTTTTGACTCCTTCGGAGTACTTGACAGTCCTGTTCTTGAAATACTCAGCTATCGTGACATGCTTTTGAACCTCCTGTTGAAGTCTCTGATTAGCTGTCGTAGCCTGATTTATCTCAGCTTCAGCACGCCGTCTAAGTTCCGATTCTGCATTTGCTTGATCTCTCCATTGGCTCAGCTCTCGCGCAAAGCGATTTACTCTCTTCTTGAACCTCCGCAATTTTCGCGCTGAAGCTGACTTGCGCTTCGGTATTGCGTGTATATATTGATAATGTCTTTCCTTGCAGGCAATCTGCCGAGTTTTGCTCTGCTGTTACCGGTAAAGCCTCAGATGTTACCTCAATCCCTTCACATAACTTCTTGTAAGCTTCAATCAAATGTTCACTCATATGCTTCGAGTAGAGATGTTCCTTCCCGGGTAATGCTGCTCAAGTATAAGAATCGTCGCTATTGATAATAAGACGCACTTGTGATGACTTCACTGAGATTCCTAGTCTGTTCTCTTGAAAGTATATTAGCGAACTGTGAATAACGAACATGACAGTTCTCACCAATATATTTTGACAAATCTTTCCGGCAATTGCTTCTTCATCTTTCAGGTTCCAGGTTACTTGATCGACTTATGGCCATCGGGAGAATGCGAAAGCGCGAAAGGAGTTTTTTATCTCGTATCTTATCGTATTAAGTAGTTACAGTGTTGCTAGTTTCGCTGGCGGAGTCTCGCGACCTGAAAGGCATGATGATTGGATATACATAGGAAGCCAATTTTGGAGCGCGTGAGCCAGGTTTGAAGCGAAGTCATTTCTGGAGCCAAAGAGCCAATTTGCCAATTTTGGAGCGGAGCGCTATCATGAGAGCGCGATGGGCCAGTTCTGGAGTCGAGAAGTCATTTCTGTAGATGAGAGCCAGTTCTGAAGTGAAAGAGTCTTGTTATAGAATCAGGAGCAAAAATAAGAGCTACGGGGTCAGAATTAGAGCGGGATCGCGTCTTCGATCTTCCATTTGACCGACTGAATATACTACATATGAAGCATTAAATAGGCCACATATGGAGCATTGGATAGGCCACATGTGACATATGGAGCACTGAATATACCACATATGGAGCATTGGATAGGCCACATATGGAGCACTGGATATACCACATACGGAGCACTGGATATACCACATACGGAGCACTGGATATACCACATATGAAGCATTGGATATACCACACATGGAGCACTAGACATACCACAGAGTACGCTCGGTCCAAGGCTTTCCCTCGAAATACTTTGAGAAGAAACCCTCAACGTTCTGATATGTACATCCTCTTATCTCTTCGAAGACCCTTCCTTCCACCAGTTTCTAAGTTTGCTCACCGCCTTGCTGCGAGGCGGATGAACTCGTGATTGGAGTGCCATCGAAGGAAACAGGAATGCTTGTAGGAGGGGTTGTTCGGGAGACTGTGGTGATGAGGTCGAAGACGGCGTTCCAAACGTCGACATCGGAGGCTTGTTTGACGACAAGGCGTGACAGCGCACGGTGGTGTTCGTAGTTGAAGTTGCCATTTCGGACGCGTCTCCGAAGTCCAAACAGGTCAGAAGCTATATCTCCACTCCCGGTCTTTGACCGAAGATCAAGTGCAACTTCGTGGCTCATCAATGTTGTGAGTAACCTTAAAATAGCCTTTTGAGGATCCGAATCGGCACCATTGACGACGTCATGGTGGGAGAGGGAATTCGGCTCGTATCTTTGCTCTGCTCTTCGAAGTGGATCTCGTAAATGATCCAGACATTTGTCCAAAGGATGCTCTGCGATGATGATGCGATCGTTTTGCGATAGGTTGGCCATCTCAAGGTAGGTGGCGCAAGGCCTCGGCTATAGTGAGATTTACATCTTATTTGCAAGCTGCTAAACGAGACTGGAGGATGTTCGTGGGTTTGCAGTCGATGGCGAGGAGGCTGGAAAGGTTGGAGATGATTGCCTCAGAAGTTCAGAACCTCAGACGTGTTTCCGTAGCTAAGCCCCAAGCCCCTTTGGGTCCGCGACCCTCTGAATGACTTCGCAGCCGAGACCAAGGAATACGCTCTTCTGAAAGAACAGTGTAAAGAAACCTCGAAATCAACGAGTTCTGTGGTTCGAAGCTACCTTTCATCTTACTCAGATGAAAGAAAGATATCCAAAGCCATCAAAGAACCAGAAGCCAAGGATGGGAGTGTGTAGGAGTCGAAAAGAAGGACATGGGTTCTGATGAAATTCAAATGAGTCCCCTTTGCCTGGGTTTCTTTTGCTTGGTTGACTCTTTGTTTGCCCCCTTGCATTGCTTACCCTATTCTATGTATCAGGCTTCAGTTGGAAACCTGCAGATTTCAGCTGAGAACAGCTGGTAAACCCACCCTTCTCGAGAGCTGCCATAGAGGCGGAAATGGCCGAACCATACTAGGTTAGTTGACTGCTCGAGCAAGTCTGTTACCAATGAAAAGCAACGCAGTTTTCAGCTATTACTGACTCAGAACTTATTAAATAACATCGGCAAAACGAGATCACTGAAATTTGACGCATTTAGTCGCTAAAATCTGAATTGACGAATCTGCTCAAGTGCTAATTTCTAGGCTCGATTGACGCAATTGACTGTCATACAAAAGATTTTGACGCAATCAGCGCAATTGACATTAAATAGCAGTCACTCAATTTCACCATTCTAACATTGAATTAATGACTAGTTATTGCGATCGTATAATAGATTAATTCATAATTAATTTAATAAATTAACTAAATAATAGCTATTTACATAGTTTAATATGTGCGCAAGGGAAGCAAATAAAGTAGAAAGTCATGAACGAAGTCATGGAGAGTATTTGGTAGGGAGCCATGAACGAAGTCATGAAGGGAACCATGGAGAGAATCATGAAGGGAACCATGAAGGGTGTTCGGTAGGGAACTATGGAGGGAGCCATGGAGGGAGAGAGCCATGAAGAAAACCATGGAGGGTGTTTGGTAGGGAATCATGAAGGGAACCATGGAGGGAGTCATGGAGGGAGGAAGCCATGAAGGATGTCATGAAGAGAGTCATGAAGAGACGAAGTCATGAAGAATGTTCGGTAGAAAATCATGAAGGGAACCATGAAGGGTGTTTGATAGGAAATCATGTAGAAAGCATTGTTTGAAGCACTGTTTGACGCGTGTTATGCGTCCGACCGAAGCGTGTTTTGAAGCATGTAGCGAGCTTGGTAGAGAGTCATGAAGAGAGTCATGAAGGGAGCCATGAAGGAAGTCATGAAGGGAGCCATAGAGAGGTGTTTGATAGGAAGCTCGGTAGGAAGTTTGATAGGAAGTTTGGTTGAAGTTTGGTAGGGAGTTCGGTATCGAGCCATGGAGGGTGCTTTCTATTGAGCTAGTTAGCATGTGCTATGAAGCATGTATGAAGCATACTATAAAGTAGATCATGAAGTAGGTCTTGAAGCGAATGACGCGAGTTCAAATGCGTCGCATGAAGCATGTTTTGAAGCGAGTAGGCTGACGAGTAGGCTAACGAGTAGGCTAACGAGTAGGTAGGGTGGTAAGTAGGGTGATGAGCATGTAGAGTGATGAGTAGGGTGATGAGCATGTAGGTAGGCGAGCATGTAGAGTGGTGAGCATGTAGGGTAACGAGTAGGATGGTGAGCATGTAGGGTGACGAGTAGGGTGGTGAGCATGTAGGATGGCGACCAGGTAGCTGAACATGTAGGTAGACGAGCATGTAGAATGCTGAGCATGTAGAATGCGAAGGGCGAAGATGTTGTCAAACTGTCTAATGATGCTGTTAGTCATCTAATTATCTATGCGCAAAGGTAAATGATTCAATTTACCAGCTATTAGATCTAACTACGAGGTTAACGACGTAATTAAGTGATGTTTGGTTGAACCTTTGGATTAATCAGCTGTCTGCGTGTGATTGACTAATTAGCACTCGAGGATTTGTCGATGTACCTTAGTTAGCATGTGCTATGAAGCATGTATGAAGCATACTATGGAGTAGGCCATGAAGTAGGACATGGAGCGAATGACGAGTGTTCGAACACATAGCTGTTAGGAGATATAGAAGGCATGTTGCAGAAGGTAAAAGCACGCTGCTAACGGTGAAGAACGAAGTGAAGCAGTGTAAACACGCAGCCGAATAGAAAAACCGACAGTTCATTGAAAATTGAATGGTTAACTGTAATAGGTTTAGCTTTCGCGACTTCGGTAAAAGAGCCAACCCATTTACAAAGAATTAAAATAATTGACGCAAAAGGGGTCAAAATCGATCACTAAAAGCAACTGCGTTGCTAATTAGTCAGCGAAGGAGAGGTCAAATACTCGCCAGTAGTTTAGAAAATAGAAAAATAGACTCCCCTTTAGGATTTTCATCTACCCAACTTTAATACCACTTTAAGCCGAGAAGCGCTGAACAGGCTGCTGCGCAAGCGTAGGCGTCTTGACAACGACAACAACATTCGGGCTTTGCAAGCTACTTTAAAGACAAGGAGCAAGAAAGCACACTTCCGCCGGGCTCTAGGCGGCTCATACTCATATCCGACCATTTCTACCCCACAGTCGGGTTCTGTTGGTACTTAATACTTAGCTACATCCATCGTCTTCTCAGCTCACAATAATAGGGCCTCCCGGAGTGTGCATCCGCTGTGGGAGCGATCCTTTCCTTCGCAGCGCTTTGCCCACTGTTCAAACTACATCCGCATCATGGCCGGGGAGAATACGGTGTCTTCGCAAGACAGTTTGTTGCCTCCAATCTTACGTTTGCCACCAGAACTTCGGCTTAAGATTTATCGGCTTCTACTACTTTCCGACCAAACTGTACGCATGGTGTGGCGTGAAGATAGTGACTCATTCCCTCGCCCGAATTGTCTTTTCCCAGCAATCTTACGCACCTGTCGTGTTTTCTACAACGAAGCCGCGGATGTTCTTTATGGAGAAAACGTGTTTCGCGCTCATCGCATTGACGACACGAATGACAACGCTGCTTCAATCTTGCGCGCGAAATTCGTGATTGGCATAGACGATCCTGAGGATGGAGAAGTTGATGCTTCTAAGCTACTAAGCTTTCTTGAAAATCATCCAAAATTGGAGCATCTTGTGCTTCAATTCGGGTTTAACTTGTTAGAGGACAGCAAGCTTCGAGCCATAATATCACACGCGCTCTACAGGTGTAGCTACTCATCCAGACTGACGGTCCGTTCGGCGTTCCAATCCAAAAGAAGTTCTTATAATGCGACGCAGCTGAAAGAAAGGGTCGATTATATGGCTTCAATACGGAACAAACAGTTGTTCAAGATAATAATTGATCACAGTGGGGAGATAAGTCCAGAGGGTACGCTAGAGAACCAAGCTAGAGTGTCAACGGGCTTGAAAACTTCGATAAATGACGGCAAGGGCCTGATTATTTTCAGACTCCGGTCCTATTAGCCCTTATAAGTTAACAGTTCCAATTCAAACAGTAGAATAAATATCTGCACGCGAAAGCTACATCAGAGAGCGGACAAAAACACATTAACGTTGATTCAAATACGGATGTCAGCACAAGCATCTCCCACTCAATGTACCGTTCAGAGCCATTGTGACCAGACGCAAGCAGAGCGTTGAACTCGCCTTGTGTTGCATTCTTCCTGATTCGAATAGGCCACGGTTGGATGATCGTAATCCTGGATTTCATTTTCGGTCCGGAGGCCTTGCTGATCTCGTCCAAGCGACTTTCGCATGTGAAACGGCTGAACAACTCATCAAAATCTCGAAAAAGAACTTGCGCACTCCTGAATATTATGAATTCTGGATTAGACCTGCTGCGTTCTTGCACCATATCTCGAATGATTGGTGTGTATGAGCGCAAACGTTCCATCTCGGGACATATTGAGCTTAGACAGTCTAGCGACTGCTTGTAAGAGAGCATGTCTCCTGGGAAACCATGACTCTTTGAAGATCAGGCCTAGGAGAACGCGGTTCTCGGGAGACTGCGCGTCCTCGCCATCTCCGACCCTTCATTTGTACCGACCTTGCATCTCAGGAGATTTTTCCTATGATAAAGTTTCCAGGAGATTCGTTTAAACTTCTCGGCGTATTGATGGTCCGAGAACACATGAGTGGCTCCTGGGAGATTTTTCTTGAGAGCAATTCTCTCTAGAGAAAGTTCCTCAGAACGCACCTTTACGAGGATTCTGGGTCGATTCTGGGTCTGCCAAGTACAATCCCCTATGAAACCCATTCCTTGGAGAATCCTGAAGGTACTTTCTGTTGATGTATGAGGTCCTATGGGCGCATATTGATATTGTGGTTGTTGCTGTTAAGAGTCTATCTAGTTCCGTAGGAGCCAGCCCCAGCTATCAGCCCTATGAAGGCGGCATCTCCCCTACCTTATCTCCAAGTATGCGCAGCATACATGCTTCCGAAGGGCTAATCCTATTTTGGTTAATACCATACCCATAACCAACGGTCGCGTAGACTTAGACGGTGAAGGTCATTACAGGTCTTCTTCAATCAGTTCGGTACAACCTTACCCTCTACGGAGTAATGGGTAGGGTTGCAGATTCTTAGTGGATTCGGCTAAGGCTTTGTTGCGATGATACGAATTCATAATTGACTTAGGTTTCGCGGTGGTGTTGCTGAGGTAACATATGTTCCTCTGACAATCAGCAAGCAAGTTCAAGCATCACCTAGAATTCACTCCACACGCTCACAGCTTAAGACACGCCGCCATGCCTACAGATCGTCTTTGGAAACCCTTCATCGTCCCTCAACAGGTGAGTTGAATGCATAAACCTTCGGATTCCTTCGTCATTAATCGAATCATAGTTCTTCGATTCTGCATGGATCAGGTCTTCACCCATCTTGCGCTTGCCTACGGAGGTTCTTGTTGAAATATTTGACCATGCTGGCCCGGTAGATCAACTTGCATTCGCGCTTGTGTGCAAACACCTCCTCCAAGTCTCTACATTTGTCTACTTGAAGACATCCTCCCTCGTTGGACGGAGAGTGTCACGCCACAGGTCCACGATGGAAAACCTGCTCAGAATCGTCAACCCCCTGAACAAGGCTGGACGTCCGAAGAAACCCTGGAATCTCTGCGTCGACTGCTTGCAATATCGACCGACGAAAAAGAGCTACTGGAAGAAAAATCGAGCGTCTGGATTGGATTATTGGGAAGGTTGAGTGGTAAGCTGGAATGTTAGATACTCGCTCCAGTGTCCAGAGTGCCGGTTTCACGAGGCAAGGGACTCGATTAAATACCATGAGGCAACGGTGGCCCGATAAGGTAATGCAGAACGGAACTTCATTGAAACACGCCCTCAGACATTCGTTGATACTGTGCAAGAGCGCCAGGGGGGTGCAAAGAGGTTAGCACATAAGGACGCGAGGTTATGTAGGGAGAGCTGAAACGTTATTTCCATTCTTCGTCCACCAGGGGGTCAGAAATCATACCACACAACTCCAAAAATCGACAATTCAGCAACATTCCATGCTTCAAACCCGATCTATTATGTGAGATATTAAGAAAACGCAATGAGATTCAGTGTATGATGATGTGTTCAATCCATAGATTTTATAATGTCTGTATCCCTTAAACCGTCGTTAAAGCTGCCATCCCAGGATTAACGAAGCTAAGCCTATTTAGGCACCCCACCAAAATATTTCTTTACTGCACTGTTTACATTCACCTCAGCTTCCTACATCCACCCCCCACCCTACATACTCACCTACCTACTCAGCTCAATATGCGAGCTAATGAGGAAGAAATTCCTTCCGTACCAGACACTGCACCGGTGGCTATTCAAAAGCTTCGAAAGGCTAAAAACAAGCCGTCGGTTCAAGAAATACTAGATTTGATTGAACCTCCTTCTTCTACATATCGACCTATCCAGGTGGAGGATCGGCCTTTTCAGGCTAAATTGCCCCCAGGGCTTGTAACTCCATTGGTTTTTTCAGCCTGTTCATTACCTCATCCATGCTTGAACAAATTTCCGAGTTCACGAATACGAAGGCACAGAAGAGGGAGAGAACAGCTAAACAACGGCCCTGGATCCCCACTTCGGGTGCTCAAATTGGCGTCTTTGTGGAGATTTTACTATCCATGGGTTTAATTTCCTTAAATCGCACAGAGAGCTATTGGGATACACACTCAGATATGCATGGAAATTCCGAAATACCTCAAGCTTGGCTCTGACTCGATTTGATCAAATTAAACGATTTCTGAAGCTATCCGATCCAAATACGGACCCTGAACCCAAAAGCCCTGGCTATGAAAAGCTCTGGACTGCGAAATTGGAACCGTTTTCGACCCTGTTTCAGCAGGCCTGCAAGCAATATCTACATTCAGGTCGGAACGTGTCAATTGACGAACAATTAATCCTTTTTAAGGGTCGATCCAAACATACCATGAACATACGGAAGCCGATCGAGGGTTCAAAATCTACTGCCTATGCAGTGATAATTATCTATCATGTATGCATCGAAAATCACTAAAATCGTTGATTTGCACCAAATTCAGGATTCTAGCCCTTCGGCTTCGATGGTTGTTCAAATCGTTAAATCGCTACCTCGACCCTACGAATATGTGGTTTATCTGGACAATCTCTTCAGCTCAATTGATCTGTTTATGAGCTTAAATGAACAACTTTCTTGTCGGCGAAGAGGCCGTGGTTGGGCTTGCCGCTTAGTGTGGTATGATTTCTGACACCCCCCACTGGCGGTCCAAATTGAAGAATCACGGCCGGTTCGTACTCACGAAGTCCTGCTTTCAGCCATCCACGATTCCAATCCCATGCGCTGGCTACCGTCAGTCGTGGGCTCAAATGATCTTAGCACTATTCAAACCTCGTGCAGGGTTACGGGTCATACCATGTAGCCAGTGGCAGTTAACCTTCGAATCTGCGCTGTAAAAAATCTCTGAAGGCATTGAACCGTGAACGACACAAGTTAAATAAATGATGGGGAACTACCAGATGCAAAGATGAACCAGAGAAAGTCCTGTAGTTACTTTGCTTCCTCAGCTTTAGTATCTTAGTCACCAAATCACCATGACTTGCTCTGGTTGCATCCTGACATTCAAGCTTGAGCCTGATGGTCTCGTATCCTGGATACATCATCAAGGCTACGCCAAGTTCTTGTATCCCCTCAAGGTTCTTCATATTTGACGCCAAAGTCAAGAAGTGGATGCTTGTCACGAAACCGCATGGGCATTCTGAAGGAACTTCGACAAGTGAAGTCGAAATATCGAAGGATGACAAAGTGCTAGCACCAATGACTACCATTAGAAGTCTAATGGCCCTGATACTGCATCGCCTGCCTTTTGCAGACACCGATCATACTTATGGCACTATGGTAAAGTTAGACCAGCTCGATGCAAGGGACCGCAATTACCTCACTCTCTCTGCGACACACTAAGGAGCAGTTGACGTTTTTGCTTCGGACAGACGAAATGTCATCGGAAACCTACGGCCCAGAAACCATATTTTACATACAGCGAAGAATATCTCAGCAGAGATGGTCGATACGATAAAGAAGCAGAAGAATGCAGATCTCGAAAGAGGTTCAAGCGTTATCGAAGTAGAAGCTGTGAACCCTGAGAAGAATATTGTGGCACACTTACAGCGAACAGATTCGATAAGGGCCAATTGATGCTGGGAGTAAGAAACTAAGTCAGTGCTTGAATTACGTTGACGTCCTTCAAGATGTCCATGTTGACCCTGTGAATTCTTCTGTTGTTCTCTCGCGTAAGAGTTGAACTCCTCATGCCTCATGCGACTGACAACGAACGAGCCGAATAGTATGACAGTCTTCAATTCTTAGAGGCCTCGTACTTGCAGAACATAGATTTACGCGGTCATAGAAGCCATTCCCTCTCAATTGTGAAGCATGTAATGAAAGCCTTCACGCGCTCCCTCGTGCTACCTTCTCGCTCCCTTTAATGTAGTCATGCTCTCTTTCAAGGATAGAAACAGTAACAGGTGACCTGAAACTCAAGGCAGATATGGTAAATATGTATATGTACAAGCAGACGTCGTAAAAGAGAAACGAAGTCACGTAATTCAAGGCCATTCATTCATATAGCAGCAGCTTGTCTACGAAGAAAGGAATCTTCGTTGAAGACGAATGTCACGTGTTGAAAGTGTCACTGTCTCCAGGTCCAATTGACGCCAGGAGAGCAGCGTTTCGGGGCGTATTTGAGAAGATCGCAGTAACCACGGACTCTTGCGAACCGGGCGTTGATCCCCTGGAGGAGCAATCGCCCTACCGGGTAAATGTAACGCAGTTGAGATACCAGTAAGTCTCATAAAGCTTCCTATTCGGAAATGGTGGTGGTGCGGTTGGTTGCATTGGGAGTTGGGCTGCGGACTTTCCCTCCGAACATTTTCGCTCTCTCATGACTTCTTGGCGTTACCTGTTGCGCCTTGGTCTGAGCAACGCGGAATCCAACTTGGATTGATATGTAGCAGCCCGTCTGTATCTGTGGAATTATTAAGCGTTAGTGTAGTATGATCGAAGACGCTCCAGTCGCTAGGTTCAGCATGTCAAATGAGCAATCCCTGAGGCATGACGCTTACCATTATAGCCCTGTGAGCACAGTAGATTCGCTAAATCCCTCGATCGACAACGAAATAAACCATCTATTCGCGTCTAGAACATCTCGTTTAGGGATGGAGCAGTGAATTGTAAAATGAATTAGCAACGGGCCTTTTGTTGGAACACGAGGTCATATGGGGGCATATTGATATTTTGGTTGTTGCTGTTAGGAGGCTATCTAGGACTAGCGGGCCCCAGCCCTACCAGCCCTATGAAGGCGGAGATTACCATTTTCCCTATTTCCAACACCTTTTGGAATATCTATTGACCACAGGTGCTCTTTGTTGGAAACGGGGTACGTATGCACATACGTATGAACATACGTATGCTCATACGTATACCCCGGCGGTTAGTTATTTCCGCTCCGGCCGAAGCGGCTTGGCGCTAGGGGTATTTATCCGTCCTCCCACTTCTTCCTTCATCTGTATGCTCTACCATATATGCTCTACCTACTAGATAGTCAATATACCTACATGCACATATTCGCTCTGACCCTCATATAGCAATACTCTTTCACCAAATAATCATTTCATACGGTACAGGTCGGAACAATTTAATTGCTTTCATCTTGCAGCTCAAAATCCCATATTGATTCCAAACAATGCAGTAGACTCAGGGCGGCAAACAGTAAAATCCAGCTCCACATCTACATCGGAGAAAGCTTGGCTTACCCCAGATTTTCGGTTCATCTCCTCCTCTTCCGGCAGCCTAGCAATAGAACTCCAAACAGTAACCTTCTTCAGCGCAGGAATGTGGCTCGCCTTATAGTCAGCAATCTCCCTCAGCCATGCCAGAAATCTAGCGCACTGTGCGGTTACGCTTTCCACCCAAGAACAATGGGTGATGCGAGCCTGGCGTCCACATACGAAATGTAGTTCCGAAGACTGTATTTGCAGTATCTCTAATTTTGACGGCAGCATTTCGACAAGTTTCCTTGTATTCGTATCGCCCTCGGTATATAGCTTTGCCTCGTCTGTAGCAGGATGCACCATCCACCACGCGGGAAGTCCAAGTCTTTTCAACGCTGTAAAGTGTTCCAAAGTTTGCATTACTCTGCCAATAGGATGTTGTAGTGGGATGTGTTGGTGAGGATGGGCGTGGACGACAAGCTCTTCTAGTGATGCCTCGTGGTATTTTAGGTTGTAAGGAAAATTCGTCGGCATTATGGCATTGCGATTAGGCGCAGCATCTCCATTGTAATGATAGTGTAACGACACAAGGGTTTTGGGCGCGCGAAGAAGATTTTTCATGGTATTTGCGCAGCATACGGTGCTGTAGATTGACATGTGAGCGACTAATGACATGAGCCGTATGTCATCGCTGCCGGCTTGAGGGACCGAGAGATGGTCGTCACTCGCCCAGCTTTGCGTGGCTGTAATTACGAGATTGCTAAGGTGCGGGTTGTGTCGGAATAGACCTTCAAAATCCGAGACCGTTGCCCGGTCGCGAAAAGGCATGCAGAGGTGAAGGGCGGATATTTGAGTAAGTGAGGTATGGCTGAAGTAGAGATGCCCTGGCAGAAGGTGCAGGGTCTTTAGATTCGGAAGGAGGCCTATGAGGCGTGTGGTCATGTCTCGGTTACTGTCTATAAGACCAAGCGGTTGTTGTCCCCAGCTCAACCTCATATGAACCACATGTTTTCGAAGATGCTCTTGCGCTTCCATTGTTTTTAGGAAAGCACGCAAGCTCGAGATCTTTGAGCCTGCTGAAAAAGCGGTCTCCCCCCTCCATTTACCTAGATGGCGCCTAAATGTTAGCAGAATCTTTCATCACCTGGCGAGGCTTGTAGTCTCTTGGTATCCACTGCCGATCAGAGATTTGCAGACCAAAAGCATCGCAGCATGTGGCCAAAAAGCTGGTCTTTCAAGAACAAGCGGTGAGATCTGAGCCTTCAGATACGCGGCGCTCTTGACGACAGCGAGTCGAGCCTGCCTGGTACTTGGTCTTAAACGTACCATAAAAGACAGATTTGTAAAGCACGACCGCCACAGGGTTCGGGAAGGCTCTCGAAGTGACGGCGAGGTCGAGAAGAGACTCGAAGGGGGTTGTTTCGATAATTCTGAGGACTAACTCATAAGGCAGGCTATCCAGAGTTGGCACGGTCATGATGAGTTGGAGTCCTGATGGCGCAAGGCTCTGGTGGAAGTGGTTCAGAAACAAGTCACTCCCGAGACCGAAAGCAGACGAACGTGCACATTAGCATTTCCGCGTCTGTTTTCCTGTGAGAAAGTTAGACTCGCTTCAAATTGAGGATGAAATCCAATAATCGGATTATCTATCGGATCATGAAGAGATGTGACCTGGGTCTTCTACTGGGTTTCTTGGATGCTGGGTTAACGCAGACCTGGAGGAAGGCGATTCCAATTCAATTGACCCCGCCACCACCTTCTCATGCCTCGGTACGGTGTTGTCAGTTATCTAACAATGTACAAGTAGGTGGATGGATGCCGTCATAGGGCTGATAGGGCTGGGGCCCGCTAGTAGAGTTTTACCTGCTCGCTCCTACTGTAGATAGACTCCTATCCAGCTTCAACCTACATACCAAAATGCCCCATATGACCTCGTCCTCCAACAATGCTACCTCACTACTAGCTATGATGCGCTGTAGTTGAAAAGCCTCGTTCACGAATCATAACCATTCTATGACCCCGGTAGTGTGTATATATAACCCCCCCACCATCTTTGAATATTGTCTATAAGCCAATGCTACGCTGAAAATCTTCACATCTTTAACCGTACAAATAGTAAACCCAGGGTCAGAGGCCAGGAGCCTTCAACTTGAAGCCATTATACAGCTCCGCCTCCAGCGGCGCCACAATGCATTCATACACCGATTGTCGAACGTCTTCCGTATTTAAGCTCCCCATTTGGTTTAAATGGAGAAAGGTCGGTTCAAGACACGCCCGTATGGCTTTCCTATAATCGTCATAGAGGTCGTCAACCGACTCCTTGAAGAAGCGCATGGCGGCGGTGAGCTCCGTGTTGGCATTTCTGACTTTGCCGTTTGTTAAATCGAGAGGACTTATCTTCATCGGCTTCCCTTGATCAATTTCCAATAGTAAGATGCCCAAAGCGAGGAGACTGGGGTTTGGGTGGATGCTCTGGAAAGCAGATTCCTCCTTCCCGTTATCCGGGGTGTCTTGTTGAAATCTGGTGGTTAAGTATGGCCTTTCAAAGTCAATGAGGTTCTGCGCAGTTTCGAAAAACGAGATATGGTTTTTGTCCCATTTTTTATTGAGCCATGGACCTTCGGAAAACTGCAGGACCGTGTTGGCAAGAGTGACGGCCAAGAGTCTCTTGTCCTTCAGGCGCCATTTAGTGGAGCTGCGGAGCAGACTTTCCAGAGACACGTTGCACTGGGGCTCTAGACGCTTTGCTTGGGGCTCAATATGCCAGAGCTTCTGGTCTTCAAGCAGCATCTGAATGCATAAACCCTGGTCTCGAGCTCCCTCGATGACTTTACACAGGCGGTCTACTTGTTCGCTCTGAAGCTTTAAAGGTGGTGATCTGAAGATTGAAAAAGAGCTAGTATTAGCATTGCAGGGCCCCTGAAACGAGAACCACTGGGTAGGAGGAATAGAGCATTTTGGTCACTCCCAAATCAGAACGATTTTGAACCAGGACATGACGTACCCTTGAGACCAAATGTGCACGACTCCTTCTTGCCAGGTACAACGCGGTCTTGGAGAGGCTTCAGCTTGCGGTTTCGTGGAGAACAGCAGGTCGAAGCTGATGTCGAAAGAACTCTCCGCGCTTCTATGGCGATTCAAGCAAAGCATTGCCTCGCAAAGATTTTCCTTATGAGGCGCCGGACAATCACACTGCCAGCAGCAGGACAAGACTTTGTGCAGGGTCTGTGCATATGTTCGCACCATAGGTGAGGGTGTTTTGTTCCGCAAATCAAATTCCATAACCTCAGCGTGTGACGTATCTTCTAATAAACGTTGCAACCTCCCATTGTACTTCGCGATTTTCTCGAGATGCCTCGCGCGCTTGCTTTGGCGTGCGCAAAATTTCACTCTGCTGCGAAGAGTGCTCGCTGGAACACCCGCAAAGATGTCTTTTCGGAGGTTGGTGAGCTTTGCGCAAAATACGGTTTGGTTCACCTAATGGTATGGTCTCTAAGTTTCTGTATGACTCTATACCTGTTCTCTAGACTTACCTCCTCCTTTTTGGAAAGCTTTTCTTGATCCTCGGAGACTAGCGCGTTTAACGACTCCAAAACTCTTCTCAACGTGTCCGAGAAGAGCCTGTCGTTCCCCTCGCCCAGCTTATTACTGAGAGCACGAGACAATGCTTCATCACGCCACGCATTCGGATCAACTGCCTTGACCAATTGGCTTTTATATTCATAAGAGAAGCCTGGCAGATCTTTGACAAGCTTTTTAATACTGTTGCGTAACTGAAAGATCTCGAATGCGATTTCCTCGTAGAATTCTAGAAGTCGATCGTCTCCGACTTTGGCTCGGATAGCTTGTAGAGAGTCGAGGCCTTCGCGATAATGCTCCGCGGCTGCGATAAGCAGAGGAAGGATAGCCAAAACAAGCCCAGTGCATTCAATTCCAGTCAGCATGATGGGTGAGGCACAATTGGATGGAAATTTCAGTTTTGTTCGAAGAGCTACCAGTGCCGAGCGGGAGAAATATGGCAAAGAAGGTGGAGGGGTATATGGCAGGTTACATTAGTATGTATAGAGAACTCAGCCTCGTCTGATTATTCGTACCTAATTTGTACCACATCGATCTACGGAGTACACTGCGTCATCACGTGATGAGGGCGCCTACAAACCCATGGATGCCTGGGCCAACCATGTGCAGGCAAACCCGCTTCCTCGCATATTTTACAACATACGATTTTGTTCTCTCGCGTGAAGTCCTCTAGTCGAGATGGACAACAATACGATCGCCGGCCATACGCAGGCCTGCGCCATTCGATTCAATGTCCTCGCTTCATCGTCGAGCAGTTCGGGAAGCTTATCGCCACCCGCATTTGAGGATCAGCTTGCTCGGTTCAGTATATGGGCTGCCAACGTTGGCGCTTTCGCAGAAGCCCACGGATCTCTGGACTACCGGCTAAGGGAAAGCCCAAAGATCAAGAATATGATGATGCAATTGTTGATAGGGTTGAAGAGAAAATTACAACGCGGTCGGTGTATAATCTATTTTTCACTTCGTTTGACCTCCGGTGCCTGTAGTGACTGTTGTGTTGTTGCGGAACTTATTCTGTTTAGCCATGGACTCCACAGAAGAAACCAAAACGAAAGGTTTCCACTCCAAATTAGATAGAACTTCCGAAGATGCCGATTCGGAGTGCGACGAGAACGCAACAGAGTTGGAAGAATCAATATCTTCTCAATCCTCAAGCTCTCCATCCGTATCAGAACCTATAGCACGCTTCGTGCCATTGATGAAGCACCTAAAAGGTATCGAAGCTGCAATTGATCGACTTCATCGATTGGCAATGACCATTCGGGGGTCCAGTATACATCACCGAAAATCGAATACCTCAAATTTTGTTTTACGGGATGAAAACGGAAATGACATAAGCTCCCAATTTGAGCACTTTGCAATTCGGATGGTTGAAACGAGGTATCCCAAAGCGAATCCCCTACTTCATTTGCGATTGGGACAGGTGATACTGCAACGTAGAAAGCGATTCGCCTATCAACAAAGACATCAACAGAAGCTGGCATTACCCGCGCGAGCTACCCCTATGCCGCCATCAGCTCGGCAGCTACAGCATACGGGCAGTGTCCGAGATGCGAATTTCCCTCCTCCGGGTCGTGCGGATTCCCCCAATGTTCAAAGGATCTTCCCGCATGGACATGCGAGGAGAACTGTGCTTTCCACGACAACGGCATCTGCGCTAACTCTAGGAACTTTTCGATCTCGTCCGCCGAGCTCTACCTTCTCTTCAAGCACTGTTGCAACTACTAATGATGCACAGAATCTATACTATCCCCCTAGGCCTAGAGTAACCCCAGGCTCAAAGGAGTTTCAATGCCCTTATTGCGGTTTGGTGCTTGGGCTCGAAGCGGGAAAAGGGACGCGATGGAAGTATGAGAAGCTTTTCTTTCCCCTGCTTTATCGAGGGAACAACTTTCTTAGCTGATATTGTGTAGAAAGCACATTATCAATGATTTGGAGCCATACATTTGCCTATTTGAGCATTGCACCAAATTAAATGAGGCTTTTCGGACCGTGGGTGATTGGCTGCAGCACATGCAGGGTGAACACAATATTGGCTGGTACTGCAACTCTTCGGAATGCCATGACCAGATGTTTGATTGTCAAGTTGACTTCGAAGAACACATGAAGTCTCTTCACGCTGAGACTTTCAACCCCTCTCAGCTTCCAATAATTTCCGAAAGCAGTAGGCGTCCGGCCACAGAGTTATTCGAACAATGTCCGCTTTGCGACCATGTACCAACTGTTCAGGAATTGAATGTCTGGAAACGAGAAGGCACTCGTAATAATACGGGCGAGAACCTGAAGATCCTGCCAAAGCACATAGCGGTACACCTTGAAGAACTTGCGTTGCTGTCGCTTCCTTGGCAAGACGACCTTGACACAGCTGGTTCAAGTAAGAAGACAAGATATAGGGGAAGCAAGAACAGTGACCGCGAATTTATCCTTGACGATATTTCTCTGACCTTTGAGGACCCTTCTGATGCCAATGTCATAAGCGGACACGAAGGGAAGACGGACATTCCTATAGCTGAACCATTTAATACCTCACGAGAGTCTGAGTGGGGTTTCTGGCCACTTCCGGACTATGAAGGGCACATGAAAGATCCTTTTCTACGGTTGCTTGTGGATAGATTTCTGCGCCGACGAATCGAGGAAGCCGATATAGTTCTAGGAGATGTTGCGGAGAATCAGAATTCTGCCGGTGGATTCGACCCCGATACTGCCTCGCAACTCGATCTAGGTACGAGTTTCGGAGTCATAAAATCATGATATCCAATATGCAGGACTGATTGTATTGTTAAAGGCATGTTTCATCATAAGTATTTGGACTGGATATCCCCAATGGTTTTTGCATCTCGACAAACCGAAATTTTAGGGACAAGACTGGAAGGCACTTGCCAGTGGTTCTTTGAAACACTTCAGTTCCAGGGTTGGATCTCTGGTGTCGAGAACAGACTCTGGTATTGCGGTATACGTGAGCGCCCAAGACCTTTCTTATGCATGTACTCCGCTAAATATAATTAGCCGGGTCAGGTAAGACTGTTCTTGCGTAAGTATTCGAGTATCCGATTGACTACGGTGTTGAGAATGAAGGTTACTCACGAAAGACAATAGTTCTGCTGTGATCGAGGACCTTCAACAACGTTGCCAAACGAGGTTAGATATGAGCCTAGCATTTGTTTACTGCGATTGGAGGCTGGGGAAAATCCAAAGTACGATAGCTCTTATCGCCAGTTTACTACGGCAATTTCTCGAGACTCATTGGCAAGTAAAGAAATCTGTATGTCAGCCTGCAAATATGAACCTAGCCAGCTACTTCAAACTCGGACCATCCTCTACACAAGTCGTATCGCCAATTATCCAGATCAATTCATCAGCTGCTGTGGCATCGCAGTTCATTTGGCTAATATTGATTATTTACTTAGGTACCTGAATCTATACAAGCATCCATCGATCGTCATAGACGTGCAAATACTCGGCCATCTCTAAAAGAATACTTAGAGTTTCTAACAGTCACGATTGCTAATTTCACGAGTGCATTCATCGTCATTGATGCGTTTGATGAGTGTAGCGAAACAACAAGGGCGGAGCTCTTTAACGAACTCCGAGCGGTGCGGCCCAGCATGCGAATTCTGTTCACATCCCGGTCCTCTGGTGAGGTTGAGCTTGGATTGGCAAAATCCCTACGAATAGAGAGTTATCCGAATGACACAGAAATAAAGAATTATGCTCAAAAGCTGATTGAGCAGAAAGTTATGTTGGTCTCCCGCATGAAGGCCTTGAGCGTCAGCCAGCAGGATGAGATTTTAAGCAAAATTGTGCAGAGCGCCGGTGGAGTGTTGGTGTTCAATCTCTCCTGAAGAGGTGTCAGTACTGATTCTTCCCAGGTTCCTTGTGGCCCAATCTCTTGTTCAGTGTTTGGCAGACACGGATATCTCTCCCGACCTCGTGGATTTCCCAAAAGCACCATACATGACACAATTATGTGCCATCTATGGAGACACACTGGACAGAATAAAGAGGCATAGCACGGAAGCTGTCCAAGTCGCCACGCGATCTTTGGCTTGGTTAACTTATTGTAAGCGGCCGCTAACCCCTGGAGAGCTACAGCATGCAATTGCAGTACAGGATGTTCAAGACGACAGCCTAGCTCTGGAAGAAGCAAAGCCAAGTCCTGTAATGATCAATACTGTTTGCGTTGGCATGGTTATAATTGAAGCCGAGAGTAACATTGTCCGCCTTGCCCACCACACAATGCGAGACTACCTTCATAGTGTCGGCCCTGATTTCTTTCCATACGCAATGCAAAATATCACTAAAGCATGTTTGGCATACCTCTCTATTTGGAGCGTCAAAAACGGGCCGTGTATGTTTAAATCCTCGTTACAGAGTTCCCCTTCCATGTTGCTAGTTTTGTACGTGATAATACATCGGGTTTCTGATTCAGGTCACAACCATAGGCGAAACCGACAAGGCTCTGATAGATCGCCTCTACCGATATCCTTTTCTTACTTACGCCGCAAAAGAATGGGGAAATCATGCACGTGGATTCGTGGAGCACGACTGCGAGGAAGATATCCTCATGTTCCTTGGGAATGAGCTCGCCGTTCAAGGTACAGTACAGGCCTATAGCATTCCAAGCGACTGGCAAGCCTACCCTCAAGCGATCGAAAGCAACAATTTTCCCCGCGCGGTCTCTGCTATTGGGTTGGCCGCTTCTTTCGGACTGAAGGCGATAGTTGACGCCATTTTATACAAGGAAGGCTCCAGCATAAGCGACAGCGACAAGGTGCAGGCTCTGTTTTGGGCAGCTACCGAGGGGTTTGATGGGGTGGTGGAGCTCATGCTCGCTAACGGTGTAGATGTCAGTGCACCAGGCGTTCTAGCGGCTGCCGCACGGAACGGCCGCCTTAGTGTCATTCAGATATTACTCAACAGGGGCACAGATGTCAATTCTAGGAGTGAAGAACGCGCCTCTGCGCTACAAGCTGCAGCATTGAAGGGCAATGAGAGCATCATCAAGACTCTGCTCGAACATGGCGCTGACCCCGATATTGATGGAGGAGAGCTAGGAAGTGTGCTACATATCGCGGCAGTAAACGGGGATGAAAGTATCATCAGACTCTTGCTCAATTATGGTGCTAATGTCAATGCCAAGGGTGGGATGTATGGCTATGCGTTACAAGCGGCAGTGGAAGAAGGGCACGAGAATATTATACGATTGCTGCTTGACCAAGGGGCAGATGTAAATCTGGAAGGTGGTCCTTACGGCAATGCGCTACAAGCAGCGGCAGAGAATGGTAACGAGACTATCGTCGAGCTTTTACTCGCCGCTGGTGCGGACATCAACGTGAAAATCGGTGGCGAGAGGTACACTGCGCTCCAGGAAGTGGCGAGACGAGGACTTGAGGAAATGGTTGCGCTTCTACTTGGCCATGGAGCCAATATCGCCTCTCAACAGCGAAACGGGCAGACGGCCCTGTTCATGGCGGCCAAGGAAGGGCATGCGGAAGTGGTGGCACTTTTACTCAGTAAGGGTGCCAATCTAAATACCCGAGACGAACGGAACCTTACTCCATTGGATTGGGCGATCAAGAAGAAACATACGAAAGTGATAGCCGTTTTGAAAGATGCAAGGAGATAAAGTTCTGAGGATCATGAGCACGGTGAAGGAGCGGGATTACGATTCGGCAAGGAGCACTACAATTTCATCTCCCTTTATAAATAATTAGAACTGGTAATATCACAGCCGAGATTCGAGCTTGGATCCGTGAATTCGGTGGTTAGCACTCTTATTATGATGAAATAAAACTAAGTTGGCTCCCTAACCATGGATTCAAGTGTAATGGGCTTCTCAGCACCATTCAAAACCACCTTGCCTTTTACTTGAAAGCCAAACCGCTCGTAGAACGAAACGTTGTAGCTGCTGCATTCGACATAGACAGGTTGAGATAGACTATCGGTCTGCACTGAAATTAGTCCGCCTTGCACCAAGTCTGCTTTCAAGTACAGAAGACCTCCCTCCGGATAGAAGGAAGGGGAATAGACAGACCAATTTAAGCCCATGCCTGATCAACCTTGACGCATAGCCCCGTCCTCTTGACTCGGATCTAGTCCCCAAATCCGTCAAAGTCCAAGTGCTGTCCGCTCTCTCCCCCATAATTTTAGTCATGCCCTCAGCTAACGTATCCCAAGAGCCGAAAAATCTCTTCCGGCCTTCTGAGCCGAACTGCCAGTACAGGATCCACATTTTACTTTTCCAGTATGTCTTCCAGGTCCAGGGTGTCGTGGGTGGAAGCCACAGAGCAACGGTATCAAAATTAGGTCCTGCAGCGGTAACGAGGCCGGCGCAACAGTGAGCTGCTGTAAGGCACTCGTAGATGCTAAGGTGCAATCTTTGTGCTTTTGCTCCTAGCGATTTATCGCAGTCAGGGAGCTGAAGATAGTAGCGAGCTACCTCGTCGTCTTTGAACGTGTCTGCGAGAGACGCAGCAGCAAGCCTGTAGTCCGATAGAGAGACCTGGAGAACGCTGCCGCTCGAGGATGGAGTATTGTTTGACTCTTTCTCTTTGGTCACACCTATGACGTGCCCATTTGTCTGCTTCGCTTTTTCAGCTTCAGAGGTGGGGTCCGAGGGGAGTGTGGACGCGCCTTCATCTTCTATCATGGCCGTTAGCTACCTTGGCTGGCAGTATGAATCTATTGCCTCGATTTTTGACGCACTTACCTAGGAGTTTGGTTCTCCAGCCTCTCTCGGCACCATACGCCATTGGGTTTGGCGCTCCCTGCATGCGCTTCTGCCTCAGCCTCATAACGGAGAAGATCCACATCAATGCAGACCAAAACAATATCAGGTTGCAAACAGGATCAACAGTGTTGGCATGCAACTCAAGCTGGAGCGGTGTGATGAAAATCCTTGCTAGACGAATATGAGCTACACAATGACACGTCCTTGTCGGCGCACAAACTTGGTCATAGCATGATTCGTGGGATAGAATCTGAAAATAGTTAGAACGATAAAACTAAACAAATCATGATCGAGGAATTGACAGAGCCCTACCATACTCGTATTATGTATACAACTAACCGAAATCGCCATCTTTCTAATTCAAATAATGAGCTTGAAGCACATTGCTAAGAGCGCAATCAAAATGAATCTTCAAGTTTCTTAAAAAAGATTTTATATAAAATTGATGTCAGTTTATGTTAGATCTCGCTGCTCTTAATGAATTTGATGACAATGACATGCTCTGAAATATTAAGAACATCAATCAACTAAAGCGATGAGTATTGCTAGAAATATTAAATTTCAAGATAGTAAATAAGCTTATGATAAATGAAATTCTAGAAAGTAAAAATATTTTATTATGCGAAAAATGAAAAAGAATTAAGAATTTAACACAATGCTTTAAGTATTAAGAACATGATCATATTGACTTTGAATGCAACAACTCAGTCAAATGTGATATATATATGCAATCACATTGTCGAATTTTCGAGAAGACGGCTTGCAGAATTGAAGTTGCTAAAACAGTTTCTAGCAACATTGTTACATTGCGAGCTGATTTCTGGCTCGAGGCTGGTTCCGAGCTGGCCAGAAGCCACATTAGCATCTTTGATTGAATCTTGCTTGGAATATTTTATTTTTGCCTAAGGTAAAATCTTGAAATCTTGCTTCGACGAAATTTTGCAGCCGGCCTAGCCACCATCACCCTACCTACTCGCCTACCTACATGTTCAGCTACCAACTCAGCTGCCTACTCGCCTACCAAACTTTCTACCAAACTCCGAGTCCCTACAAAACTTCCTACCAAACTCTCTACCAAATACCCTTCATGGCTCCCTTCATGGCTCCCTACCAAACACCCTTCATGGTTCTCTACCAAACACCCTCCATGCCTCCCTCCATGATTCCTTACCAAACACCCTCCATAGCTCCCTCCATGGCTCCCTTCATGACTACCTACTAAGCACCCTACATGGTCAACAATTCGTTTAAATAGATGGTTAGATAAGTAGTTAGATAATCAATTAACTGATTTATTTAATGATTTAATGATTTATCTAACAATGATGCTCACAGTCGAAAATGTTGCTAATGTAAGGTTTGATCGGCTGCCGTATCTTTTGCGGCCCCCTGGCCACGACATGCGCACATCGGCCCCTGTGGCTTTTAGCCACCAAAAGCCATCGGCGCCTAGTTTCCCGAAATGCCGACGAATCGGAGTCTTTTCATTGATGCAGTGAGCTTCGTGAATTGCTTTTGAGTTGCTTAAGTCTTAGACTGATTATCATCTAGATGGTTCTTATTCTCAAACCATTCTAGCTTCGCTGATGATGACACACGCGCTCTTCGAGCGGCAAGAGCAGCAGCAGACTCGGCGGCAAAGGTCACAAGCTCGCGCAAGGTGAGTGCGTCGACAACAGCTTGAGGGGTCTGAGGAACCTCGAGGGGGTTGAGCTTGAGCAGAGGAAGGTCTTCTACATCTGAAAGTGGCGGGGGTGAGGAGACCTCTGCCCCTGAAGAAAGTACGATAGGATCCTTAGATACGGGGGCGAATTTGCGTGCCTTAGAAGCCTTGGGTGCACCCAGGTGAAGCAGGGCCTTGGAGGGTGCCCTTTTGCGCCCGGTACGCCTGGGGGGCATTCTGACTATCTAGGATTGCGCCCGTGTAAGACTGAGGTTTGTATAGCTTCGAAAATGAAGCCTGGGGACGTTTTAGAGGTGTAGAGATAGTATCTAAATATTTGCTCTTTTTGCACCAACTTCGGGGCAAATTTGTTGTGTTTCCCCCGCCGAATTCGCTAAATTCCGAAATCGGAACCAGAATTTTGCATACAACGATAGTCACCGTTGACCGTCGATGGGAGCACTCTGCTTACTGTTGAAAGAGCGGCCCCGCTTGGAGAATCAACATTGTTGATTCTCATTCTACTTTTTCTATTCAAGATTGCTTCTCGCGACACGTATTGACAATTCAGTTTATCGCTGTTGGAATCTCAGGTGTGATTTGGTTGGTACTCGCCGCCCTATAGGGCTGGGGCCCGCTAGTAGAGTTTTCACCTTCCACCTCCTAGATAGACTTCTTCTTCCTGAAAACATCTAATACCACCGTACCGCGCCACTTATACCGGATCATGTCGGCACAGCAACCTCAAACATTCAATCCCCCAAATGTCTGTCCCCCAAAACCGACCTACTCCCATGTCTCCTGCACGCCGCTTTCGTCAACTAGCACCCTCATCACAATCGCCGGCCAACTCGGCTTTTCTATCTCTGGTCAGATTCCCTCGTCCCTCGCCGACCAGGTCGCCCTCGCCCTAGAAAACCTTTCAAAGTGCCTAGAAGCTGCGGGTGCCACGACCCGCGATATCGTCAAGGTCACACAATATATCGTCGACTATGACCCGAGTGAACGGAGCAGGGCCGAGCTGTATCTGAAATTCATCGGTGACCATCGACCGCCAAGCACGTTGGTTGGTGTCACGAAGTTGGCGGCTCCTGATCTTTTGTATGAGATTGAGGCTATGGCTGTTGTGCACGAAGCCGCCAAGTAGTGACGGGTTGAGGATTGTTGGACTGGCACTCGGCTTTCCCGGCAAAGAGAGCTCGGTGCAGACAATTTTAAGCATTCAAGTTGACGAGTATCGCTGCTTCATTGATCGATACTTCTTCAGATAGTACTTTAGGTCAATCAGCATTCTATTCTTTCTCAGTTTTCATGAAGAGAATGTTACTGACAATGCCTCAATTTCCTTTTTCACATATTTCGCCCTCTCAATTCCTTTACGAATCTCATCTTTATCTGTAAGATAAGCTTGACTCGCAAATACCTTGTGGAGGCGAGGTCTGAAATATGAGTAGCCCAGCGGATAGGACTGGCCGATTTCTAGGAGCTCTGCGAGGACAACTGAGCTGGAACTGGAAGAGAATAATCTTATGTCCTACTACGGAGGTATTCTGCAGTAGATGTCCAAGTTTCAGTGATTTCCATCTTAAGTACTGTACAATGCGAGCTTAAAGGATGAACTTGCTGCGACTCACTTTGAGATGTTGGTCATACTCATACCTGATATCAATATTACTAGATCTGTAAATTACACCCCGCTAAGATCTTGACGATTCATGCCGAGTTTTAGGTAAGGTATCTAAATGAGCTAAGCTCGACTTTGGCAACGCCATCTACTGTGAACACATGCAATCCATCTACGATACCTAGTTTGACTATGGTCAAGTTCTTCGAAAGCTCCTTCAGCTATGATTACCCATTCCCAGCCGTCAGCCTAGCATACTTCCTGCGCTATCCTAACCCTCACGCAACGCACGTGCTCTCCACCGATGTCATAGATCGTCAATTTGATACGGAAACACAAAGGCTGAGCACCACGCGATTGCATCTCAAAAGATCAAAACTGCCTCCCACGGTGCTGAAGTTACTACCGAAAGGAATTCTGGGCTCGAGCAGCGATACCGGTCAGAGCTTCATACTCGAAAAGAGCGTGGTCGATGTCAAGGAAGGATGGATGACAACAGAGACGAGGAATCTGGAATGGACGGGTATATTGAGCATCATTGAGAAGCAATCGTACAGACGACCACATCCGGCGCACGTAGGGCATATACCGGGCACGGACGACCTGATCGAATGCACGAAGAACGAAACGACGGATGTCACGACTACGGTCACGTTCAAATCAAGATTCGGGCAAGCAAAGGTCAAAGGAAGCAAGGGCAGAATAGACGCCGGGGCGATGAACTCTGCAGCTTCGGCGGCTACGGAAGAAGACGTCCCCGCGAAGAAAGGCTTCTTCGCCTCTTGGTCGACGTCTTCGCTTCAGCGCAGCATCGAGCTGATAGGCATGCGGAGGACCCGGGAGGCGTTGGTTAAGAGCAAGGACGGTATGAACGTCGTACTTGCGCGACTGCGGCATGGCGGCCTGGGGGAAGTGCTAGATGGAATGCGGCGCGACCAAATGGCAGTGTTTGGCCAGGATGGCCCGTGGAAGCGCGCATGGCAACAAGGCAAGGAGTTGGAAGACGATGATTAATCGACGCCTACGAACTGTTTCTACGAAAAGAGACTGTTGGTTTCTATTCTGCCTCTACCATTGTATTTGTTGTGAAATCGGCATCTGTTCATACACATGCATAGCGGGTATAAGCGTGGCGTTTGGACTTTGATCTTTATCCAACCTTACCTTCCCTCGTTCCTGTTTTAACAAATCTATCTGGAAGCGATTAGGCAAAGAAAATCACACGGCCAACGCAGCCATATTCTCACATACTGTGCCTCTTCAGATGCCTAAGCATTCCAATAATACACTCAGAAAGAAATCCCAGTCCCAAAGGACTCAATCAAAGAGTAGGTCGCCTTTGATGTTTGGATGTTGTTGTTGCCAACCAGCGATTCCAAAAGTCCAACATCGAGGAAATTTTGTTGCGCCGCATGAACCCCTGCTTCAAGAACGTTGGAGTACGCAAATGTGCATCAACTCCCCGATGCCGCCGGCTTCTAACATACCTTGAGTAAAATTCCTCGGCGCTCTCCCCTGTCTAGACATTTAGTAGCAGGATTTCATAAGCAAGATTGACTTGGACCAGACGCTCTCGATTCGCGAATCGTGGATCTCTTATCTGTTTCTGACCTTTCGGGGAAGTTGTCTGCCGGTTTCCTCGTCTTTTTCTATTAGATTGATTGTGTTTCTTCAGCCATCTTAACATTAGCGAATCCTCTTCGCAAAACCCAGCGCGAACTGAGCGATCTCGTTCACTAAACAACGTTTAAATCACCTTTGGAACTGATAAGGTGGGCGTCATGGGGAGGGTCGTAAAAGGCGGGGGTTTGATGATGTGCTCGTTGCTTGTTGTGTGGTTGATGGGATATTGGGTTTTTCCAGGGGAGAGATTGAGGTATGGCGGCGGAGGATGTCAGGTGGGCTGTTGTGTGGTTGTGGGTGGGACTTGCTTGTGCTGTGTAGAACCGTCGTCTGTGGAAGTCTTAAAGGGTCGAATATGAGGCGAGTGAAGTGTCTTGGCCAATTGGCGCGCCGTGTCCATGACCAGAGCTTGTAGTTCAAGGATCATAGCGTTGATTTGATGAGTGCGAACCATACACCAATAGACAAATGCAATGCCATCATGTACAGACACATGCTGTATGCTGGATGGCATTGAAGCAAAACCGAAGTTGTATGCTGTCACCACAGTACCTGTTAGTTGACAAAATTCTTCTCTGCAGCCTCCATGTGTTCCTTGACGTTGGCTTTGTCTGTAGAGTAGATGAAATATGCGTTCATCAAAGGTTCAAAGTACCCTCCTCTCGGACTGGGTGAGACTGCATCGTTGTTGTCTTGTACAAGCGCCACATCTTTCGATGTAGTTCCTGGAGAGGGTATCGCATTCTGGAAGACTTTGTTGGCCTCTGGGATTGCTACGTTGCTTGTAAGAGTTGAAGCAACTTGGTCATCTCGAGCAGGCTGATCTCTTGATTTTGACGACTTTCGCAGCGAATTTGGGTCGGTAGTTTCTCTTGTACACTCGCGCTGCGAACAGTCCATCGTCGCAATCTAGTGTTATATAGGCCATATCGGATGCTTCCAATACTTATTCGAGCCTCGCTATTGTGGATCGAACTAGATGCCCCTCGTATTAACAACAGTCCACGCACTTTCATCAAAAGTCCTCAGGATTCTGCTTTCGCGTTTTCAGTAGCTCTTGTCTGCCATCCATCGCTCGAGGGCCTTGAGAGTGTTAGCAACCTCTGGAAAGTATTCGCGATGTCGTTCAGCTCTCTAACCCCTTAACCAGCTTTCATATGTAGCAAGCCCAAAGGATCCCATTCACGATCGATATTTTGGTTACTAGATCGGCCATGTCAATTCTCAACTGTTGTCTGATAAACCCGAAGCAATCCGACTCTGGCTGGTTCCAGTACTCTAATCGTGGGTCGACCGCTCAGAACTGGGCTCAAACGAAAATTTCAAGGTCCTTTCCATCAGAGCTTCGGTTACTAGGATTTTTGTTCTGTCTCGAAAGATTATTCGTGATGATGTACGACAAATCGATACAGTCTGGCTGATGTGAGGGCGGTCGTTACTGTTTTCCGTACGGCCAATGAGGGGTTTCGTGATGGGGTCTTGCACATGATGTTAAGAATTAATTACTTGAATTGTGCTTTGTATGTTTTCTGATGTGGGATCCGAATGCTATACAGTAAGCATATGTTCCTCATTAACATTTCTGATCATACAGACTGCCTAGGAAAGTAGCTATCCAAAATGGCCATTGCCCATTATATTACAGAGTCGTTAAAAAGAGACACAAAGTTCTTGACTAACATTTCAACCATCCCCAAAATTTGTGCTGTTCCATTCCAACCATATCAAACCAAACCACATCTCTTCAAATCCATTTTTTATTCTCCCTGGCAAGCAAGCAATCGCAAAGCCCGTCCACATCTACGCACACTTGGTGATCTTATCGTTGATCAATGTGACAGCCCCGTTGATGGCGAAGAGACCACCCTTGTCGGTGACGGCGTCTGCGGCGCTGATGCTCGTGTAGGCCAAGATGGTGGCATTGATACTTGCATTGGCACCAATGACTACGGAGCTGCCGGCGCAAAAGAAGACATTGCAGGCACTTGCACCATGCTTGAGCAGCATCTTGCTGCCAGCGAATAGGTCAAGCTCGGTGCCGACCTGGACGATAAACTGAGCCGTGGGCAAGAAGAGTGCGTCAAAAGTGAGGACTCCGTTGGCAGCAAGGCCTGCTGTGGTGGCGTACTTGTATACACCTGGATACAGGGTCTTGCCTGCCAGGTCTTGGCCGGTGAGCACAGTTGGGTTGGTCGCACCCTGGCAGGCATTATAGGCAGTTCCGACGTCGGCCTCGCATTTGACAGCCGCGGGATCGGCGGAGTCGAGGGAGGTAGCGACACCTGGTGGAAAGCCAGTGATTGCAGTGCCCGGTGCAACACCGACGGAGCCCACAACAACGGTGTTGCCTGTAGAGGTGACAGTTGTGCCAGCGCAGACACCAAAGTTGTTCGCTGCGCCGATGGTAATGGTTATGCCGATGGCGAGGGCAGCAGTGGAGCTGACAAACAGGAGCACTGAGGCAAGGATCTGAGAATGCATCTCGTGCTTTGGTGAGGGCGAAAGGACGGTTGGTGAAGGTTGGGGGAAGGAGAGTACGAGTTGAGGACGGTGGAGGAAGCGAAGTAGCAGAAGAAGCTGTTTGACCGATTTGAGAACTGTTGAAAGCTTGGTGAATATTATATATCGACAGCAGAATTGGCTTCTTAAGTACGTTTTCCCCGCCATGATTAGTGACTATGCTGCAACAAGCTGAACGATTTGACTGTTTCATGGTTGCACTGCTCTCCCAAAATCTAGCCACCTCCAACTCAAAAGTACGAGAAAGCGTAAGCCTGGACTGAGAGCATGCAGGATTAACAGCATGCAGGTCTGACAGCATGCAAGACTGACAGCATGCAATAGCCCACAAGGCCTGGAGATTCTTCATGCCGAAGCTAATAAAATGTGTGGCTCTTGTATGCAGGTCCTTTAACTGCTCCAGGCCATCTAAAGACTGACTGATTGACAGCCGCAACACCATATGCGGCTACATGGCTCGGCCATATCAATCTGCCAAGCATCAGGGTGTGCAGCAGCTTGATATGCTGCTCAGTATTCTTCTTGCAATCTTTGGGGAAACTCGTCACCAATTGCAGCGTGTGTACAGTAGTTGCGCATCATCAGATCTATCCGCTTCAAAGGAATAGGGGAGGTCCAGTAGCTATGCTGCTCAGAAAAGTAGAAATATCTCTAGGAACAGAAGGCTAAGAGCTGGACGACTATAAACCAAAGAGGAAAATTCCAAAGTCCTGCATGGAATTCAGAGGCCTGACACTTTTGGAAGCACTTGAGAAGTGTATTCAACCTTAGTAGTAGAACGTGTGGCTAAGGACTGGACAAGACTCGACACAACGGCATGTTCTAAGCAAGCAGCCAGAGAGGCACACAAGGTTAGGGGAAGGCCATACCACCATCTCCCTCATACGAGACCTTGATATCAGATTCGATGCTGATGGCGCGTAGCATTTCAGATCCAAACTAGCGGTGCAGAATCCGATGGTAACAGCCAGGCGTGCCAGGCACTGCAACATGCTGAACACTCCGAGAGGCATGCATCAGGCTACCAAGTAAGCTTTCAACCATCTGATATTTTCCTGCCAGCACCATTGGCTTGTCGGGGAGTTCTTACTGGATGTGGCCTTTGCCATTGGGTTGCATTTGGTTGCAAGGCACTCGATGCACCGCATTGGCCGTTTTCGCTTTCGCTTACCTACCCCGCTGCTGTGAGCTTTCGGAGAGCCTTTCTGTTGTCCACTGTCGTCTTTCTCCTTTGGCCCCATCATCTCTCCCCAATCATAAATGCTGTATAAAAAGCCTCATCGTAAGATGATAATAGCAAACCAAGCGACGCCCAGTCCGGACACTCCGGGGCGTCCCTAGACCACCGAAGATTTGGGTTGTAAATCGCCACCAACCTTCCCCATCGCCAGCTTCTACTAGGATCGAGCATCTCCATTCCGTTTTGCAATGCTCTGCTAGTAATGAGCCCCCTATCTGCTTTCCCAGGCTTTGCAGTCTCGGTGTTCCCTTGGAGTCGAAAGTAAACAAAGAAGATTTTTTCCGGCGATTCCAAGCCCTCTCCGTCAAGGCCTGATCAAAACATATTCAGGTACTTCGTTGTTCCCCTTCTACGGACTACCGTCTTAATGAACACACGCCAGGCACATGCCCCAACCCCTACTGTATAGCCAGGAACCATCTCAAACCCCCCGGTTGACCTGCAGACAACCCTTCAAAGGCCTTGCCTCAGAGCCTCGTGCGCGCTTTATCAACATGACTCTCTTCAATTAGCCCTTACCCAGCAACTATAGCAAAAGGCATCGGCCTATTGACACTGATCCACAAATTGCGGTTGTTCAGCAAGAACCGCGTCGCGGGATTGGGAAAATAAGCAACGGGCCAGCTAGGCTAGATATACAGTACAGTTCCCTCCGTTGGGGACAGTCACTCACCCGCAGCCCGCCCTGCGCCGGTATTTTTAAGCTTCCGCCATGCTACTTTGGTGGGGTCGGCCCTAACTGCCGTGTGGCTTGGAAACTACTGTATCATTCCATAACTCCCTATGAAGCTCCCTATCAGGCTCCCTACCAAACCTCCTATCCAGCAGTCTACCCAAATCCCTCCACCCAGTTTGCTCCATTCATGCTCACTGGCCAAGCACCGAGTTCGCTCCACAGGCAAGTGGGTAAATTCGCTCCAAATATTGCACACCCAAGCACTGAATATGACTTAAGCTTCTCATCAAGGTCTCTAACGAAGCAACCGTCGATTAGCCAGCCCTGGAGGACCCTCGGAGAATGGAGCCATGTAGGGTGCTTTGGTCGGAAAATCATGTAGAGTGTGTTTAGTAGGAGGAAAGTCCTTGCGGGTTGTTTGGTAGGGCGCCATATGGGGTGTTTGGTTCTTGGGTATGGAGCAAGCTGGTAACTCGGGTCTGGAGCATATTTAGGAGCGAATTTCCCCATCTGACTAATGAAAACGACCTCGATGCTTGGCCAGCGGTTCCGTTGATGAAACCATCTCATTCGCGCATGCACGCATCGATACACCAATTCTACGAATTCCCCGGCTCGATTGAAAACCGCGTTTCCAGCACCTCTACTCCGCATCCAGCACCACCACCGCCTCCCTCTCATCCACCTGCACCCCGCCCCTCCTCCCACAATCCCGATCCCAAAACGGCAGCCGCCACCCCCCTTCCCCCTCCGGCGTCGCCATCCAAATCCGCATCAGATGCCTCTTGGGCATCGGGTCTTCAAAGTCCTCGTACGCCGTCCTCCGGTGCAGAATGTGCTGGTTGTGCAGGAATTGGATCTCGCCGACTTGCATGACCATGTGCATTTGCAGGCGGGTGCAGGTTGCTTCGACGACGTCGGCGGCTTCGAGCTGGGCGGGGGAGAGGGGGGGGATGAGGCCGGCGGAGGAGAAGCGGGTAGGGGAGCGGAAGAAGTGGGGGTCGAATCTTTTTTGAGGGGAGGGGGGGTAAGGGGATTAGTTTGGGGTGGGTGTTCGTGGAGGGGCTTCGAGGAGTCGGAGGTCTGAGCAGGCGAGTTATGGGAGTGATAGCAGGCATTGGTACTCACTTGGCAAACATTCGCTCCTTGCTGCCTTTCGGTTCGAGGAAGAAGACGCTGGTGCGGGTCCACTGCTCTTGGCCTTTGCTGACTTCGCCTTTGCGGTCAAAGTACCAGATGGGCTCGATCAGTGTTTTCACGACGTCGGGTCGCTCTTTTCTGAGTGTGTTGTACAGGTGATGTGTGGAGACGATGTCGGATTCCCCGCCCTCCTTGGCGCGGGCGAGACAGAGCAAGCCTACGATGTCGCTGTAGTCTGCGTGGAAATCTTGTCTTTGGTGGATATTAGCTCGGTTTCGTAGTACGCGCCGATTGTAAGGCGAGGTGAGTGTTCTTCCTTTGAAACGAAAATGACCACCCTTTGTTTGTCCTGTACGAACGAATCTTTCCCACTTGCGACGCATCCTCGTTCATATCCTTGATATGTCCCAGAACGTGACCTTTTCCGTTTTGGGAAATCATTTTACCGAAGTGCGCGCCAAGGCCCATGTAGCTGAAGCGGGTGTCAGAGCCATTCGATATATCCTCAGTCTGAGAGTTGTTCTTTGACATGAGATGTAAACACCAATGAATGGTTTATATACGTACGCGATTGCCGTCTTGTACCGGCTCCATTCCGTGACAGGCAGTCCTTTGAAAAGTACGAAACCTTTTCCGTTAATCAATTCCTCTCGTATTGACTCGAGGTATTTGGACAGTTCCGGCAGTGCGAATTCTTTCTGAAAGCTAGTTGTGAGTATATATAAGGCCCAGAGAGCCTACGTTACAGAAGACCTTTGATATATTCAACAGCGGTAACCCTGATGCATTGAAATGATCGGCCGCTTTGCTAATCTCGTTAATTTCTTGTTCGGTCAATTGATGGGTCCATCGCTCGAGGTTATCTTGGTATTCGGCTGCCTTCCAGATTGTAGGTCCAGTGATCTCTTCTGGGAAATCCTCGTATGATCTAAGCTCATCATAATAAGGTGCATGCTGGCCAGATGTTTTTATGCCATCAGGGAACTGCGCACGGAGTGGGGTGTAGTTTACATTCTGAGCCGGATTCGCGAAGCCATTGACAGAATTGGAGGACATTTTTGAGGATAGTGATTTCCTTTGACATGATGGAGGAAAAAGTAAGTCAAGTCGAAAGCTCGGTAATAATATGAAGAACGAAATGTAGTACCTTCGCAATAACGTTAATCTTGTACAACACGCTGTCGCCTTTGGTCTAGCTGACCGATCTATTCCATGCTTGGGCAAGACGACGTTCGTTGTCAGTGTCAGCAACCGTCTCACAGCTACACAGTAGTTGAAAACGCGCCAATGATGGCGAAGGCTTCGGTATCCTGCATAAGAGCTGCATCCCGTGCGAAGCGGGGCTTTGCCAATGAGAATTAGTTAGGTATCTTGCTCAGCGCTTCGAAAGTTCGAGTCTCAGCTTTTCCGTGCCCCCACAGTTTTGGAGTTCTGGCACGCGAACAATCAATGAAGAAACTGGAGTAGATAATTTGTAAACACCTGGACCATTAGCCAGGTACGACTCATCGGCCATTGTACTAAAGGGCGAGTTATCCTAAAAGACATAGGAAATGTTTCTCGTCGAACATAAATCATCAACCACCCCCAGAATTCCGTAAACTAAATCAAGAAGTCTCTTTGTTTTTCTGAACCGGTCTAAATGCAAAGCCAGCTCGGAATGGACGCTCCCATTAATCTTGTAGCCTCACGTATCCTTTCGGAGAGCTAAACAAATGGCATCCATCAGCTGCTCCGGCTACTATAATGCGACCCTTTCCGGTCGAAGCCGTAACGCTTAGTCTTTGCAGCTCATCTGCTAAAGCTGGAACATGGATTTCTCCAACAGTTTGGTATCCACATACGAAGGCGGTCTTCATACCTAGGGTTAAATTTTGTATAGTCCATAGTTGACAAATTAGAGACACATAGATTGTCATAGATGACTTCTTACACAGAATCATATCTGGTGGGTAACAAGGTTCCATGTCGCCATTGACCTATAGTTGCACAATGCTGAGGTATGGTTTTCATAAGAGCTCAATCAGAGAATATAATCAGAGGTCAGTAGGATGTATTGAACTTGGCTGAGATCGATCCAAATAACCTGCCGATGCGTTTAGTTGCGCAAAGAGGTCCGAATCTTGTGAGTCCTACGAAGTTGTTAATGACAGATGTATCTACGGAGGTGAGAGATGAAAGAGCTGAATCCTAAGGAGGAATGATCAGTTATGTCGCGAGGATGTGGGTTAACCACCGTGAGCCTATTGGCGGACCAAAAAGCCTTATGTCTCTAATGGACAAGGCTCACCAATCACCATTACACCGGTAGAAGTTTGCGTCCCCTGACGAGACCAAGCGAGCGGCCAGCACTCTTTGAAGAAGCCCTCCTTGTATTTTGATTGGCTTTGGCTTCTGACGTCGGTCTAGGTATCTGTTTCTTACCTGTTTGGAAACGCTAACTTTCTGCTCTTTGCTGCACCGTGCACGTTCAAATTGAGTGATAGGTCCTTTGTAGGTTCCTCTGCTCGGGGTCCAATCCTTTGAGCGGAAGGAGTCAGAGGAGTGTCGGTCCCTCAAGATAATTTCATTATCTCCGGTGCAAAAACTGGAGGTCTAGGAGGTCTTACAGTCTTACTTCGTCAAGGACGCTCGAAGGAAATGAGGGTCGCCCCTGCTGTCGAGATTATTTTCCAGGGAATAGGTTGAGGCCAAGGATGCCAAGCCCTAGAAGGATCAGGATCAGGATCAGGATCGACGTTAGATGTAAAATCAACACTATCTTGGAACAATTTTCAGCCATAAGGATTGGGGCTGAGCGGCGCGAAACAACAATTATTTTCGTCCAGGACAAGGGATGCATGTCCCGCGAACTCAATAACATACGGTAGTACGGGGTAGAGACACCGGGGTAGCCATCATGTCCAGGAAGGAACGCTGATGACAAACGACGATGACCGAGAATCGGGCTTCCAATCATTAACCAGAACGTTTGGCAACAATCGTACATGTTAGATGCCATCACGTCTTGACCAAAAATGCAATACGTAGTGCACAATCAAGCGATGTGGGATAAGTTAATGCCAGTACTCCATGAAAACATAGTCAAGAGCCTATCCCCAACACAAGCGATACATGGCATAGATAGACAGCGTGGCGGCGGCAATGCAGGCGCATGAGATGTGGTTGGGTCCAGTGAAGTGCACGGCTGGAAGAATCGCCATAAGGCTTCAGCTTCACAGCAGTACTAATAATACAAGTACCACCTAAGCAAACGTTTCATGTTCAGCATGTGTCTTGTAAAGCCTTAGGTCACTCAAGGGGTTGTTTTGACTTATGCGAGAAGGATCCGGCTACGCCTTGAATTGTTCTTGGCGCTCGTTTTCGATTGCTCGGGAAGTCTAGAAGGGGGTTTCAGCCTCCTCCGCTCCGCCCCCCGTTAGCGATCCATGCCACGTGATTGCAAGGCTGTGATATTAATTATACTGAAGGATTGTGAAAAGGATTGGTGGAGTGATATCCGCAGGATCCTGATGCTACAGCGAAGGATTAGAAATGGAATTGCGCCTCTGAATGCGGCCACGTCAATCCTTTAGAAAGTCCGGGTCGTATGATGTTCCCATGTATCAGCTAATTGTCACTTTGCGCAGTTCGCCCTTCCAAAAATATTGTTGCGCTCTTCTCAGCTATCCTCTTCCCTCTATATAAATGTAGGCATCGCCCTTCCTCTCCTCTTCACCTCCTCATACTATCCAACAATTCAATAACCTCCAACCAACATCACTAAACCGCCAGAATTCAACCCTCAACCATCCAATAACGACATCTATCGAACCTGATCAGATCAATACCGTCCACGATGCAGACCAAGCTCTTCGTACTCGCTGCTCTATTTTCCGCCGCGTCTATGGTCGCTGGTCAGAGTAGCAGCAGCAGCAGCGGTAGCACTAGCAGCCCCCCAACTGCTTCGCAGGTAGGTTTCTATCCGAGCCATACTCTTGTGCCTCGACTGACTGACTCTGTTCTAGACCTCAAAGGCTATGGCCGACGTAGCAAGCTATATCTCATCCGTCACCGCGGACTCCGCTTTCGCATCGCAAAACGCCGCCATCAAAAGCGCCGTACCATCAATGGATTTAGTCAGCGCTGCACTCAACGCTTCCGCCATTATCGGTACTGGTGCTGTCACACCTGCAGCGTCACTTTCTGGATACAGTGCTCTCCCAACGAGCCAACAGAGTTACATCGCAAGCGTCGCTTCGGCAGCGTCAGGTATTGCAAGCAAAGATCTGTCCGGCGCTGCGCCCCAGGCTACAGGAATGATCGTGGCAGCAGGTGCGGCAGCGGCAGGAGTGCTCGGTTTTGCCGCCATGTTGTAGATGAGCGAACTGCATTAGGTTCCTGAGAAAGTGGTTATATATTGCATTTGTCTTTAGCCTCGATGCGATTGTACTTGCTGTCGTTTTTTAAAGGTCGGTGTTCTGTATTTCTAGATATCCATTAGATCAATAAGAAAGCTTCGACGCTCACTTACATCTGGTTGAGATTCTTTACCAACTATCCACCTGGGTTGCCACGATTATCTACAGTTCTCGCATATTCGACTTAGCATGACCCGGCCACTCACTCAGAAGGTTAAGTTGATGGCCAAGAAGGTGGTCAAATAAAACCGTAATTTGGACACCTCCCGCCCACCACGTAACTCCTAGTTGAGGAAAATGAACAGCGCTGGTGCACAGTGACCGGACAGTGCAATGTTTGGTCATAGTGGCTAGTTCTAGGAGCAGCTTTAATGCCTAGATATGGAAAGAAGAATGACATCGCACTCCTTGCATACATAAGGTCAAACACATGACTTGTAATAGGCGAAGATCGAAGACCACAGGGAGAATCAAGCAGTGGGTGCACGAAGTCGTGTAGTATAAGCGGCAAATATCGAACACGTTATAAGAGATAATTTGGGCTACTATCAGCGCAATGCCCTTGCGACGCGACCATGCGAACAGCTAGGTAAACTTGGTGGTAAGCCCATCAAGTCGAATGTAGAGTGATATTTCGATGTGTAGAGCCAAAATGGTAAGTATCAACCTCCCTATCTCAAGCGCTACCCATCTGTTGTCGTCGTTTGTCGACAGAGTGATCATATGCTTTACAGATGGCAGCCCACGAGAACGTGGCCGGAGCAGAAATGAAGCAATGAACAAATGACTAATCTTTCGGTGAATTGCCCTGGGCCGAGGTTTCTTGCATAAGTGATATTATAGCCAACGTGGGTTTATAATCCCTTTTCTTCGTCTCCTACAAGTACTTCCTTCTACTCCACTTCCATTTCCCTTTCGAGCGTCTTCGCCATGGCGAAAACACAGACATCCCGTGAGCGGTTCCCTGAATTATACGTTCCAAAGTCTTCATGGGTTGATCCTCATAATCGCACACGCAAGGTACCTATGCGAGTACTTTGCCTTGGCATGCCGAGAACTGGGACGGCATCCATGTGGACAGCTCTTCAGATGTTGGGTTACAACAAATGCTATCATATGGTAGAAACATTGTACAATCCCCCCGACACTAGGATGTGGCAGGAAGCTATCGATGCTCAATTTTATGGTCAAGGCAAGCGGTTTGGGAGAGAACAGTGGGATCAGTTGCTAGGTGACTGTCAGGTATGAATGACGGCTTAAATTCAACCAAGAATCCCACAATTCCCTCCCAAGTCTTACGTGGAGAGGAACATAGAAGCGCAAGGGCTGATCAAAGATTGGCAAATATTCAGGCCGTCATTGATATGCCGGGCGCCGCTTTCTCAGAAAGTCTTGTTGCCTCATACCCCGACGCAAAGGTGATCCTCACTACTCGAGACGTAGATGCCTGGTACAAAAGCATGATGGATACAGTCATTCTAGCAATGCGATCTGTCCCTTTGAAGTTGGTCTCTTATATTGACCCCGATGGTGTCGGTGCCTGGAGGCCTATGATCACTACCCTCTTCAACGGATATTTCGAGCAAAAGCCATTTGAGGAAATCGGCAAAAAGAAGTTTGCCGAACACTACGACCAGGTGAGGCAACTTGTGCCAGAAGAGAATCTTCTTGAGTACAGGGTTGGGGAGGGCTGGGCCCGGCTTTGCGAGTTCCTGGATCAGCCAATGCCGAAAGAGGAATTTCCAAGAACCAACGACACCAAGTCTTTTGGAGATCGCATGGAGATAGTGATCCAATTGGTATTGTTACGGTTTTTGAAGAGGGCAGCGCCGATCGTCGGCGCTTTGGGAGCTGGAGGAGCAGCGCTGTATTTTTGGAAAGGTTGAGTAAGGGTGGAGTTGCCTATTTTGCTGGTTCGACCCTGCCTTTCAGGTGCGCCTGTTACTATCTGTAAATAGTGAAACAGATGCGCGGCTTTTGTAGAGCTTTCGTCATTTGCAAACCATCGATTGCGTGGAGCCATCGCTGCCGTGACTTGGGTGGGTGAACAAATGCTTGAGAATTGCTGTCGTGTGTTAGGTTGCTCTGTTTACTTTTTTCTATTTATAATCCCTGCATTCAAAAGTTGAAACCAACAATACGCCGCCATATCTACGTCAGCACCGTGCATAGCATACGTACTGAACGTACACAGTAAGAACCTGTAATATTTTGTCGTACCTCCGTAGTCATCGTGATTCTTTGGTATGGAGGTATTGGATCAAATCGTTCCCGGTGGCTGTTTCGTTCCCCAGCCACGATTTTACGAGTACAACAACAACAGCAAAACCGGACCGGGAGCTATCATCTATTGAATGGGCTAATGCAACACACTGACCCCATCTATTACCATTGTCGATCAAACGCATCGACCTTTGTAACTATCAGCTAGGGATAGATTTACCACAACAATTGATCTGCTGAACAATTGTGGCCGGTCTCTCGCCCGGAAAGCCAACCTAAACGCCTTCCTCTGGATTGCAATTTATCGTACTCAAGGTTACCCGCATTATAACCAAAAAAGCTAGGACTCGTTGTCTCACGGTGCTGCATTGACTTCACAGGATGGTCTCGAAGATAGCCAAGATGCCGCTCAGTGGCACCCATACAGCCGGGATATACGCTGACATGACCGTGGATGGTCCTGAGATTGGCACTTTGGTTGTTGTGGTGGATCGAGCAAAGAACTTGCCCAACAGAAAAACAATGGGGAAACAGGATCCTTATTGTGCGGCAAGGCTCGGCAAGGAAGCAAAGAAGACGGAAACAGACAAGAGAGGAGGTCAAACACCGCGATGGTAAGGCTGTTGGTCTTTCAAGGATTCAACACCGCTAACAAGACCTAGGGACCAAGAGATGCGCTTCACCGTTCACGAATCACCTGACTACTACCAGCTGAAAGTTTCCGTGTTCAATGACGACAAGAAGACCGAGCTGATTGGAGAAACCTGGGTCGCTCTAGATCGACTTGTAGTACCTGGTGGAGGACGGAACGATCTCTGGCACAATCTGAATTGCAAAGGGAGATATGCTGGCGAGATTAGGATTGAGCTCACCTACTACGACATGCGACCAAAAGAAGAGAAGGCCGAGGAGAGACGGCAAGATGCTTCGACCAATGACTTTCAAGATCAAGGGAGAGAGACTGTGGGTGGACCAAGACAGCCAAAACAAGTCAAAAGGAGGCCGCTACCAGCCGACCCAACTGGGACAATGACAGCTCGTCCTGCAATGGCCGATCACTCGATATCTGCGCCACTACCATACACTACCTCAGATAACCGAAACTTCCACAGTTCTCAGCAAGCCTACACAAACTCATCAATGGACTATGAATCTGAACCTCAACCACCATTGGATAATCGATATCAACATCTGGGACAGGCCCCGCCTCGAGGATCATCGCCAAGCTACAATAGCTATGATCAAGAACAGTTTGACGGTGATATCGACATATCCCATAATTTTGGCCAGCCATCGTCAAATCAGTATGGAGTCTACAATCCCATTTCGCCAAGCGTATATCGACAGGAGGTTGCCTTGGATCAACACGTGATTTCTCATAGGGAGCAAGAACTCGAGTACCCGTCATTGTACAGCAGCGAACCTTACATGCCTGAACCTGAACTTATTCATAATAATCAGCCTACGAACCTTCAGGGATTTTCCGGATACGATAATAGGGACGTTAGACCTTCTGCAAAACCATTGCACATTGCCAATGGAATCTTTTCGTCGAACTCGATGCCGGACATTCGGCCACAACAGAGAAAGCAGGGTGTTGGCGCACCAAAACACAGGTCGTCGCTGCAAAAGAGCAGCAACTATGAAGATCTGCACCCTCTCTCTACCGGCAACCATGCATGGCCAGTTCCATCGGAAACTGCCGGTGACGATTCGGGGCCTCCACCACCCCCAGTCCATCGGAATAGCGGGCTAAGGTCTACACCTGAACCTAGCGGGCAGGCCCCGGCTGAATACTCTCCCCCAATAACCCAGCCAGTTCCCCTGAGGATGAGAAACGAAAGAAGTAGCGTATCAAACAGCCCTTTGTCTCAAGTGCAAAGTAATATATCATACACTGACCACCCTTTATCGACATCTCCATCGAACTCGCAACTCTCGCATTCGGGTGTCTCCGTCACGTCGCGTACGTCCTATAGCCAACGCGATAGTCGACAGTCGCAAAACGGAATGTCCTCATCCCCGGTACGAGACCATACTTACACAATGCCACCAAGTCTTGTACCGGGGTACGCGCCCAGCATAGCCGACGACGAGACTGAGAGGGAGGTCCGTGAAAGGCGCATGAGCGCCCGACCAGTATATGCAAATGACGCTGTCTCGCAATACCAACAGCTGCCGCATAGCAGTGCTCAACCACGAGCACCTCTACCAATAAATCCGGCTCCGGGGCCAATCCGAACAATAGAAAACTCACATGACCGAAGAGCGCATCGATCCTCTGCCCCTATCGCCATGTCGCAGGCATCCGGTATCGATCCTCGAACACCTGTGCGCAAGTCTGTCAGTCCGCAACCAGGATCGGCACCAGGCGAAAGACGGCTTTCCGCTGTCCCCTTCTCGCCGGATTCTTACGACGCATACAATCCGTCTATTAGCACTGCCGCTAGTGTCAATGCCGCTGGGCCCAAATACAACACACCCGAGCAAGCCAAAGATGCTTTCAGGCAGCACGAAGTAGAGTCTAGGCTAGCAGAGGGCCCCATAATTGGCAGTGATGGTCGAGTCATTGATCCATCTGATCATCTTCCAACCGAGACATGGGCCCCTGAACCCGAAGTCAAGACGCCTAAGAAAGGCCCTCAAATCACAATGAGATTCAGGCAGAGTCCACTGGGTGCTCAACCTATGCCAGCCTCATCTCGGCGACCGATTCAAGTTACCACGGCTCGTCCTCATTCTGTTTCCACCCCTATTTACACGCATTCACCAGACTCGAGCGCGTCAGTTTCCGGTAGCCGTGGTCGCCTGCAAAAGAAGTCTCGGGTACCTGTGGAGCAAGCGACACCGCCCCCTAATACTAGTCCTTTAGCACCAAGAATTGATACTAACTCATACAATTCTACGCCAAGGCCATCTCCATCTGCTTATGCGTTACGAGAGCATGAAAGTTACGGCTATGGTAGTAGTCCTACCCATACGAGGAATTCACCAGGCGTTATCCCGCCTCCAGTCCCAGGCAAGATACCCATGACGGCAGGACAAGAGGAATGGGGAAGAGACGCCTTGAGTGAAGAGATGAGGATGATTGATATCGGCGTTGGTGGGGGGCAGTCTAGGGTAAGGAGGAGCAGATTTGGGGCATAAGGGTTGGTATTACTATTTATAGGCGCTATGGATACGGTCTAGTACATAACGGGCGGTCGTAGGTTTGGGATGGTGCGGCCTTTTGGGAGTTGTGGCAGCTATAGAACCATAGATACTGGAAAAATGTGGAAGGGAAGAGAGTAGGCCTGTCAAAATGTCTTTCTATCGTAAGACGCGCAGTTAGGATCATATATAGATGATAATGTGGAGTCTCACAAGAAGTCCACATGGTTTATATAGTAAGGTACCTAAGGTACTCCACGATTGTTTCATCTTAGTGCCTACGATTGTTCTGACGATCTATGAAACAAGCGCTCAGATCTCCGCCACGCGCTAAGCCTAACTCGAAAGCACTACGACGACCTCCCCGCTTCTGCCTCAGGCCGCTCAACTCCATCACCACTGTCTTTGTTGGTTAGAAACCTCACCTTACCATACCTCAAACGTTCTTTTCCTTTACCTCCCCTCTCACCGCCCGCCTCCCTCCTCCAACACCCCCTTCAAACCCCACCATGGACACCCCCCTCCCCTCCACCCCCACCCCCACCCCCACCCCCACCTCCCCCTCCGTCCTCCAATGGATCCTCTCCTACCTCCTCGTCGGCATGGCCTGGGGTTTCACAACCCCCTACATCCGCCGCGCCGCCCTGCACCACAAACCCATCGCCCACCCTTCCCTTCAGAAACTCGAGTCCTCGCCCAACAAGAGTGTGGGGAACTGGGTACGGATGAAGGTCCTGGGAGCGTTTTTCGTGGTCACGGATTTGCTTAGGAGGTGGGAGTATGCGGTGCCGCTGGTGGTGAATTTGACGGGGAGTGTGTGGTTTTTTGTCGTTGTGGGGAAGGCGGGTAGGTTTTTGGGGTTTCTTTTGAGGGGGTTGTCGGTGGGGTGGAAGGGAGTGGAAGATGGCTAATGTGGGGCGTGGTGAGGTAGAATTGAGTTTGACGGTGCCGATTACGAATTCGCTGGCGTTTCTGTTTACGGTTTTGGGGGAGTGGTGGGCGGAGGGGAAGGTTATAGGGAGGGGTGAGTCCCTAATCTATGTTCCATATTTCGATGTGAGGAGGGAAGAGCTGACAGGAGAGGCAGATACGTGGATTGGGATGTCATGTGTGCTGGCGGGGATCGCATTGTGTGTGCAGAGTAAGCTTTCTTGATGAGAGGCTTTTATAAGTATAGCTGGCTTTCCTTTTTATCCCATAAAGTGCCTAGATTTCCGTTGCTTGTGATTTTCCTAGTTGGTGACAAGTTTACATAAACATCTCTCCGCCTGTTTACCACATGTAAGATCGATATCTTTGTTTTGCTCTCTTCTATGTTGATATACAAGATCCCATAGAAATTTAAACCCATGTATAAATCTTTCAATTCTCCAATTTTCTATATACCAGCCCTCTACCATCCCTCATACCCCAATCCTCCTCCGTTTCCCCCCTTCTCCATCTTCCCCATCCTCCACCTTGCGCTTACCCTCGCAGCTTTCCACCCCCATCACTTCGAGTCGAACTCCCTGATTCCTCATTCTCAGTCCCGGAATCTTCAACCCCGCCTCGAGAACATCCCCCTCGTCACTTATCGGCGATACGGGCCTATCAACCTCCGGAATCGCCCTCGCCATCGACTTCTCCTCCAACTCCTCGGCGAGCCTCTCAAGAAACTCATCCGCGAGCTCTTCAGCTGTATTTCTCATCAGTCCACATTCCCCGGGGGAAAAAAACATCAAAACAATAGTGAAAACACACCGGTCTTCTCTTCTTCAGCCTCTTCCCCTTCCGCTTGCAGCAAAATCTCCATCTCTCGAAGCTCCCACTCCGCAATACTTTCCTCCAACCACTCGCTCAATTCCTCGATTCTTGACCCCAGCTCATTGGAATCCTGGTTTTCCACAAGAATCAGCCTGCACTTTTCACAACTGGGAAAAACCGCTTTACTTACCTCTCCTTCCTCTTCCACCTCCTCGTTTGCAAAATCCTCAACCCCAACCCCGAATTGCACCGCCAACCAATCCAACCTCCACCCCAGGATATCCATGTTGGTGGGTAGGGAAGACATATCTGGAGCGCGTGTGTTGTGGCACAAGCCGCTCATGGGAAACGCGGGTTCGGCGCGTCTTGATACGTGATTGGTTGGTTGGACGGACGAGATAGATGGGGATTTTGTTCCTCTGAAGAGTGGGTGGTAAGGTAGTAATGGGATGGGAGAATAATAGGAGGATGGTTGTTCGGCTTGTGCGAGTTTGGCTTTGAGCCGAGACGTTGGGATGAGAAGGGTAGTGAAACCGAAGGTGTTGAGATGGGAAGTGGGATTCCTGGATAGCCTCGGAGGGTAGAGGTGGGAGTGGGAATGGGAGTTGACTGGGTGGGGAATTAGTGGATGAAGGGGGGTTTAAGACTGGTGAACAGGCCATGATTCATTCGGTTTCTGTGAAGAGAATCGGATAAGGTGATGAAGAAGCCGAATGCCGGGGGGGGTGGACTGTACGATGTGGATTGTGGGGAGTAGTGAACGAGCCAGGCCAAAGACGCGGTCGGTTTTCCGTCCGAGATGCAACGATCGACGGGGCTTTTTTACGTCTCTATGAACGGGGTCTTGGCGGATGAGGGTCTAACTACGAATTCGCAGATGTGAAGGGGGTTTGAGCATTACCCAAAAGACTGCACTATCTAGACTATTGAAAACGCTTTGAGCAAGCTGCAAAACGCCCGCATAGGAGCGAGCTCGCCGCCAATGTCAATCCTTGGCTTTATGTTGGGGTTATAGGAAGGGGGTGCTAGAGATGGAGCTGAGCGTTGGGGTTGGAGGGCTGGGAGCGTTGAGAGCGTTGGGTGGGCTGGAAAAGGGGGGGGGGGGGGGTGAGTAGAGCGTTTTAATGGAGGATTGGGTTGGGTTAGGCTAGCTGGCAAGAGCGCAAAGAACCAGAACCCAGATACTAATTGTGAATAGGCGTGGGAGGTTGTGTGCGACATATGTACTTTTAAGGAATCTACCCTCCCCTTCGAAACCCCCGTTCCTCGACATCCATTCCTTCTATGCGAGCGGTGAATACCAACCACATCCTCTCTCAGTCTTTTAAGCTCTTTTCGTTGACAAGAATTGGATTACTGATGGTAGTGGTTCCTTGAGAGGGATGGAAGGAGGGGGTGGGAGCTGAGGAGGTTGTTTGGGATGGAGGGGAGAGAGGGTTGGTTTTATTGGAAGATTTATGTGTACGAGTATCGGCGAGGAAGGGAGCTATCAGGTTTGTGAGAGGAGATGCCAAGATATCAATTTTTCGCATTACTTTAAATTTCTGATGATATCATTACCGAAGTTGGCGCTGCTGATAATATCTTCTTCTTCAAGAATGAAAGACGTCTATATACAAATCCTTACCCGCTTGATCAATACTTCTACTTCTACCAACCCCAATGACCGCATCTCCCTAAAACGGATACGCGCTCGGCAACGTCACTGGCGTATCTTTTCTCAACTGGTTCGTAATCAAATGCTCAAAAGTCGCCGACCACTCCACCCTCGGTGTCAGCTTGTTCATACCATAAAAGTTCTCAATAAACCCCACCAGCGACGTATGGCTATACTCGCCTCCATTATTCCTACCCTTCTTCTCCAACACACCCTTACCCACCCAGGGGGAGATCAGCAGCGTAGGCACGCGGACGCCGAGGCGGGTAAAGTCGAATGTGATGTTTTTGCCGTCGGGGGCTTTCTCCGTGTAGGTGAGGGAGTCGCCGGCGGGGACATGTACGGGAGGGGGGACGTGGTCGCCAAAACCGCCGTTTTCGTCAAAGGTGAGGATGAAGAGGGTTTCTTCCCATTGCGGGGAAGAGCGAAGCGCTTCGTAAATTTTCTTGATGAAGGACTCGCCTTCGGTGATGGCCGAGGGGGGGTGAAAGGATTGGTAGGAGCAGCATTCGGGGTTGATGTAGGTGAACGAGGGGAGTTTGCCGCTGGCGGCGTCAGTGTAGAACTGGGAGAGCGGCTTGATGTTCTTGGTGGCGGCGCCGGAGGTGACGGTCCACTGGTAGAAGAGAGCATCGGGGGTGAAGCCGGTGGTGTTCGAGTAGTTGATCCAGGAGACGCCTTTCTCGGAGAGCTGCTGGAAGATGGATTTCTGTGGGAGGGCGGCGGTGTTGAAGTCTTTGTCGTTGCGACCGTGGCCGTGGGAGGTCCCGGAGGTGAGATAGGCTCGGTTGGGGTTGGTTGGGCCTGGGACTGCCGAGAACCAGCGGTCGAACAGGACGTAATTCTCGGCCATGGCGGCGAACACACGGACTTCATCTTGAGTGTAGTAGTTGATGGCCTCGGCGGCACGGGAGACATTGGCCGTCTTGTAGGTTGACGCTTGCTCGGTTACGAAACCTTGCATGGTCTCTGGCAGCTTGCCCGCAGCGACTGCGGCTTCATCCGGATGAAAGGTGCTAAAGAGCTCGTAGTTGGTACCGCTAATGCCATGGTTTGGGTCATCCGGCGCAACATTCTGGGCAATGGGCTTGGAGCACACTATCTCGCTCTTGGGGTCCGAGGCATTTACTGGGTTGCAGTAGGTACGGCCAATGAGACCGTCAATGGACGGGTTGTAGGTAAGGCCACCAGCGAAGGTGTCGAATGATCGGTTCTCTTCCACAAGCACAACTATGTTCTTGATTTTTTGGCTGATATGGCTGGAGTCATCATTCCCTCCTTCTCCATTGTAGTCGGAATCTGCACGTGGGGCAGCCAAGACCACAGTCGAAAGGGCTAACACGGTGGTGAGTGAAAGGCCAACCATGATGATGATGCTTGACTGTGAGCGTGCTTACAGTTTGGTTTTTGGAATCGCAATCTCTCTTATGTGCTTTGCTGGGCCCTGGGAAGCCATGTTCGATTTTCCTCTTGGGAGACTGGCATAGGAGCACGTGGGAGGATGAAAGGTGAAAGATTCATCTCTCTCAAGAAAATGGAGGTTCTATTGCATCGAGAATCGACGATTTCTCCCAGGTTGACCGACAAGGGTTCCTCAAGTCCCACAACGGCGGGCACACATGTCGTTGGATTCCTCCCCCATTGGATCCTTCACCCGAGAGATCATAGGCAGTTGGTTACCCCGCTGGGAATTGGCCGGAGGGAGATCTTTGGAAATACGTCGATGCATCGGACCTCGCGGAGAGAGAAACTTGGCTCCAGTTGCAGCAGTACGATGGAACGATGTGGTGATGTGCCTTCTTGAAGCGGTTAAACAGGATAAAGGTAATTACTGTATGGCCGTTGAGGCCGGCCGCCTTACCGGCCCCAAGGCTTACAACAGCCACCCTCATCCCCACTACCATGGTTTCTTGCGGCGCATTTGGCAATCTCTACGGAATATATACAGGGTAATCATGCATCGCCCAAGGGCCCTTGACACCCTCAGGACTGATGAAAGGGCGTATTCGAATGACGAGCTTCGACAAGAACAGCCGAAAGCGCGCTTCCTTTTTTCGTATCTCGCCAACTGTGTCATCACCCTCAGGATTTCCGCAACCGAACTTTGATACAGTGCGATGCTGTCCATATGACAGCTAGCTTGTGTGAATGAGTGGCAATGGCTTGTCACCCTGGTTTTACATCCATAATCCTGCGCAATCGGATGTCGTCAACTCTTCAACGGGATACTTCCACCACGTCGGGTTCGGAGAGATATGCACTGGGTAACGAACGAGCTCTGCATGACCAGGGGACATAGAGACCTTCCTGTTCAGCTACTCTGTGCGAAAGAATAATGTATCTTCGAGAAGATTCCTATCGCGATCTATACCTTACATTGATGGTTTATCGTACAGGAGTACCGAGGAGGTAATTGAGTGGTACTTTGTCACCTATTGTGGCGGTAATCGCGAGCTTGAGACCTCAATCTGTCACTAATTCGACTTATACCTGCCAAAGCGAAGAGTCCTTCGCACTGTCACACACAGCTTTGGGGGTGGCCTTTCAACGGTCTACCAAAGTCGAAATGGCGCCAGCTTGAGCAACGGGGATTTTCGAATCTACCCACAACATGTGGACAGGATCACAGCAACTCATTTTTTTTCTAATTCAGGATGAGGACGTTAAGTTCTCAGGGATTGGTGACTTGTTGCTAGACGGGTTGAAAGATCGATTTAACGGCCAGGCTAAGTGACATATACTTCACAGCCAAAAAACCGATCCAGCTCTACAGATCTAGAAAGGAACAATTTCTGCATCGCAGGCATCTGGACTGCCAACCAAGCCTTGCTTATTCCTGACAGCACAGGGATTACGCACTCTTGCATACGCATGTACGCATTAGGACACAATACCAGCCACGTGCCTCTTGGGGCGCTATTGATTATTAAGGTACCTTAGTTGCAAAGTGCCCCCACAGGTTCGTCTTTCCGGTTCCTCTTGCCTTTTAGTCGAAATGGTCTCGTTTCTCTTCGTGTTCGCTTGAAGACAACCACACAGCTTACGACTTGCGGCCAATCGTCCAATCCACAAAGATTCGGATGGAGTGTGAAATGCTTCAAATGGGGTGGTAGTGAAGGAACGTGCTTGTTAAACTGTATCCATAAAGTTTGTACAAGTACCAATACCACCTCGCAGGCCGTCTATATGGAAACTTAGAAACTCATGCACCTGGAGTAAATACCTCTACTCCAGCAATGACTTTCTTCGGGAGTGCTGTAATTCTTTTCTTGACTCTCGCAGCTGCAGTGTGCTTTTCGCCTCTCAACGACTTCAATCTACTCCCAAGGGCACTTTCCCCGGCCCAATGTTCTAGTCTCGTCTCTGTCGTTAGCGTTTTAAAGGACTACCAGGCAACTTCCTTCTGTGAATCATTTTTATCTGTCAAGACGCAGACGTCCGTTTCCGTCACGTTAGTAAAGAAGTGTTGTAACGTTCATTCTCCATTCTTAATGTTCGGACAGTACTACTACGAAGACTGTGACTACGACAACTGGGACTGCATCGTCGGTCTACCCCTACGCTGATTGTCTGATTATGATAACTGAATCGCCATCTAGCACTTCAGTTCTCTTCAAAGCAGGCCAACCCCCGGCAAAAGCCCGTAGAGAGATCTACCATGCAGTGGAGGCTCGAGATGCCGATTCCTACAATGCGCTGGAAAAGCGCAGCCCCTTACCGAGCTATCTTACGGCATTCGCCAGCTCTGCGGTCTCTAGCGCTTGTCAATGTCTCAAAGTACCAACGCCGCTGACTACGGTCAAATCCATTTCCACGGCCACAAGCACGAAATCCGTGCCATACCCCGTCAAGACGAGGACAGTATATCGTAAGTTTAATCTGGTTCGCTGTTTTTCGTTATCAATCATGATTTAGAATCCAAAATGCTATATGGACCCTTTTCATTTAAGAAATCCTTCTCTACCTTACATAGATCCGTTTCCGAACCTAAAACAAAATCCCTTCCCCAAATACCATACCGTCCCTCAAACTAATTTCGCGCCCTTTCTCAGCCTGCGCAACCCCCATCACCCGCTCCCCGACCCTCCCCTACGGCCTCAGCTCCGGCGGCCCTGGCACCTCAAACAATCTCAATAACAGCATCACCAGCGTTGAAGCCTGCTGCGACCTTTGCTACTTCGGTCTCTCTAATTGCATTCAAGCGTACTATTTCTCTTACGAAGGCTGCGTTATCAGCCAGGCGAATCCCGGGAGTGTGGGCGATGGCATTGGTATCAGCAGCGTGTGCCCGACGGGACAGTTTGGGGGATTGACTTACCGGAACGATAGTAATCCCGATTTCAGGAGTACGGGGGACTTTGCGGGGCCTTGTGGAATGACATACAACAATCTTTAGGGTCTGCTTGTCTCAAATGGGGAAAATCAATCAGAGGAAGCAGGTCGCAGTATGAAGGATTTGGGAAACGAGATGTCACCGGGAAACGCAATTGAAAACGGTGTAGTCAGACTTATCGCCACTAGGTTGAGATATCCAAAGTCCGCAAGAAACGATATGTCGAGAGAGATAATAGGAATGGTTGTGAAAATTAGATCGGTAAATGTAAGTATCGTAGGTGCCGGGTAGATCAGCCCTATGAATCTTTCAAACCCCAGTCCATGTTCTATTCTGACTGAATGTTTCCATACTCTATTCAAGCACATCCTTCAGGACTATATTTAACTTAAAGACGACATGGCAGACTCGATCATCTGGCGTCAGCTTTCTTTTGTTCTTTTACCACTTATAATCGAGCACACTGCAGATCTGGAAACCCTTCGAAATTGGTGTCATGTTACGAAACAGAAAGATTCCACATTTCTAAATCGTATTGCAATTAGAGAAACATACAAAGTAGTAACTGTCAACAAAGATTCTCTTCTGCATGCACCTGGTGGGAATTGGAATCCTAGCGACAATGACAGTTCTGAGAGTAAAGAGTAAAGCGAAACACAATCGACTGCAGAATCTGGCAACGAGTCTCATGATGGGTACAAAGGTGAATGCCCAGATCGAAACGCACCCACTTTTTTCAATGGAGGATCTGGCCGCGTGCAAGATACATCCGGCCTTCAACATGATGTCCGAAGAAATATTCATTATCGAGAAATCAGTCAGCATATCAGGAAACTTATATTTGATTTCGTATTCCCACGCAAAAGGAACCAAGAAGGCGAAGAGGAGCTGATCGCCTTGGAAGACGTAGAGATTACATTACAAGCCCTGATGTCTCAGCCATTTGTCGAGGATATAGAGCATGATGGGGTCCTATATCAGCAGACGCTTGATCGAATCACCAATATACTGACGCTGAAGGTTTTGAAATTACGCGAAACGCTATACTGGACTCCATGTACTCTAAGATCGGTTGTGGTGCCAGACGGAGAATTCCCTGGACTGACGTTCGTCAAGTTACAACACATGCATTCGCTCAAGGTTTTGCATATGTCTCAACTTCTTGCATCCGAAGGCTTAGGCCTAGGACAATTAGTTCGGAGCCTGAGTAATGTAGAAGAACTATACGTAGGAGCGTCGTCATGGAGAGAGGAAGCACAGGCTTTACCCAGTTTCCTTGAGTCACTCTTCATACCGAATAAGGCGAACAAATGAAATCCTCCTCAATCTCCAGTATCCTCGCTGAAAAGCTTTTCCTTGGTCGATTGCAATCACACGTAGGTACTTCGATTGCTGCTTGTTGCGAATGGTAGTGACCGACCGTTGTGTAGGGTGTATATTTCCACTATACATCTCTTTGATCTCAAACCTCTTGCTAAATTACAGAACCTGTACTTTGACGTTCCAATGAGCGAAACTTTCATGGCCCTCTTCCTAGAAGCAACCAGTACGCACAATCTTACCGATCTTACATTCTCTATGGATCCGTCGCGGAGTGGCGAGCCATTTTCGCGAAGCCTTCATACGATACTGAACCGATATCATCTCACACTCCATACACTTAAATTTTTGAACGCGTGGCGGAATTACTTCGATAGAAAGCGGGATATTTTTCAGCATTTGGTGCCGTGGATGCACTCATGGCAGGTCTACCTTTCAAGCCCTCAGCCACCATCTTCAAGGCATCCCGAGCTTTTCGTTTACGATGAGGACGATAAGTACGATGAATTGAAGTGGAAAGTATTCGGCCATGATTCCTAACCATATATGTGGGGATATAGAGTGAGGCACTTGAGGATTGACCAAATCGACATCAACCAACTTAAAGTCAACAAGATCGATGATGATTCTAATGGCTTCCGGCAGCTCAAAATTCTAGTTCTCCGACCTGTGGCAGAGCAAGTGGTTAACCAGGTCTACGGAGTTGGTATCCGGTCCTTACCATATCCATTCGAACCTTTCGGACCAGATCTTCCATGACATGAACACATTGAGAGAAACCCAGATCGCGCAGGAAACTGCTGCTCAAGAGCTTCCAAGTCTGCGGATAATAGCGATTGGCCGGTACAAGTACTGGGTGCAAGAAAAGCAATGTAAAACGAGCTCCCGGAACCTCTGGTTTTTGCGTCGTGCGCCGGAGGATCTGGAGCAAGAAGCTGAGATCCTGCGCATAATGGATCAAGACGATTGGAGTTTCTTGGCCGACAGATCTATCTGCCTTCCCCAAATGTTCTTCATCGAGCAGGGGCATAAGGCGAACAGGGTGGTATATCGTAACGAAGATGTTGCTCGTGGGTTACAATCAGCCGATGTCTGACTCAGTTCGGTCATTCATCCATGCCTCAGATGGCAATGCTCAGACAGTCGTTCAGCTGTTTGAAGTTGCGAGCAGCTGCTGATGACGGACATCAAAGGCAAAATCGATGATCCCTCAAATAATACGCGCTCCCACATCTCAGCATCATAGTCTGACACACGCGGTCTTCCAGGTCATGTTCACGAGTCTATTCCACCGGTTCCTCTTCGATCGATTGTCTCGATTCGTGTAAATCATCTTAGATTCTTCTCCCCATCCTCACTTTTCATATTAGGCGTGTCTTCAAATCTACATACCTTTCCCAGAGATTGATAGCGTTATACATCAAACTCGAACCGTGCGTAGATTTCTATCTTTAGGGCAAACAAGATCAAAGCATCGATCACCTCACATGGTACGTCTCGCTCTATGAACGTTTACTTTTACTAGTGCATTCTCGATGTTATCTCTATGCACACCAGCCCCTTATCAACCATCTCCATTAAACCGCCGCCGTCCCCCAATCTTCCCGACCTCCCCAACGCTCCCCCGTCCTACCACCCCAACCAATCTCACCACCCCACCATCCCCATCACAACTATTTAAAACCCCTCCACAACTCCACTATCTATCTAGCTTGAAGCATCCATTCTTATGAAAAAGCCACTACTTCACCATCCTATAGAATGAAATAAAATGAAAGAGTAGTGCTGCTAGACATGAAACGTTTGACTCAGTGATGATGCTAGGGGGTTATCTAGGGTTTGGATCTTAGAAGGGTGGGGATTGTGGGGCTGGGGAGGGATGGGGATGGGGATGGGATTCTATCGCATATCTGTGGCGCCGGTGGAAATATTAACGATTCGACGAACAGAACACTCGAATCTCGCAATTTGAGAATGCGACAATGAAGTCAGGATAAAGAGAACCATCTACCCATCCGATACTACCGTTATGCAATTCGTTATTCACAAGTCCGTGGGGTTAAAAAAACATGTACCGATTCAACGAGTCGAGCAGTCAGATCTCACGCCTAAAGAAGCGGTTGAGAATTTAAAAAGTGAAGAATGAATAGATGTGTTGTCAGTCTCTTCGGTACTTCGGTTAGGTATCCTGCTAATATATATCTCGTTAATCTTTGTAAAACGTTTATGGTTTAACGAGTTGAGTATTGAGATGTCACGAGTGAGAATGATAGAGATGAAAGGGAAACAGTGTATCTTTTTGACGTTTTTGCGAGTTGTAAAGGAAGAATTGTATTGAAGAGTGTTAATGAGTTGTTGTGTAAAACGACCGTCGAATTCACAAGCCAACGAATTAGAAAGTGAGATCTTGCGAGTGAAAGACGTAATGTCCGAAAGAAAAAATCCGTATCTGATTAGTGTTTTTGCAAATTGGAAAGAAAGAGCATACTACCCACTATCAACGACCTATCGTACAAAAACAATCATCGACAACCCCTATCGTACACCTGTCCAACCGCCCCAACTAGTAATACCCCACCGCCGCCTCCGCCTCCAACCCCACCCGATACATCCGATCCTCCAAACTCTCCCCCATAAACCTCTGCACCGCCCTCGACCCCCCCGTCCACGGATCGTTCTCCTTGTACACCAACGCCGCCTCCAACCCCTCGACAGTCTCCGCCTCGTCGCGCTCGGGGGCCCACTCGTTGACCCGGCCTTCTTCCCCCTTCATCATTGGGCCGGAGGGGTCTTGCTCCCAGAGCCCGTTGCGCCAGCAGAAGCGCATGAATGCGAGCCAGCAGGGGTCGGTGGCCAGGACCCAGGGGTTGCCGAGGACGATGAGGCCCTTTTTGGCGCGGGTGATGGCGACATTGAACTTTTTGGGTTCGCCGATGATGCCGATTCCGCGGACTTTGTCGGGGTCCAAAAAGCGCGAGCGTGCACGCGTCGTGCAAATGATGACGAATTGGCTTTCGAGCCCCTGAAAGGCCTCCATGGGTCCGATATTCAGGCCCCATAGCCCAAGGTCTCTAGCTGCTGCCCGGAGAATGCGCACTTGGGCGCGGAATGGCGACATGATGCATATATCCGGTTGATTTTGGATGAGCCCCGAAGCTAGCAGGTCTTGTGCATAATGGATGGCCATGTGGGCTTCACGGACGTTATACCAGCCTGCCCCACCGGAGGCTCGGAGGTCCTCGCAGTCATCTATGCCACCGTTGCAAGCGAACAGAACGGGCCAGCGGCGGCCGCGCCACTTGTTCCAAGGTAGCAGTGAGTCACAATCAGTGGCTTCCGGTATTAGAGTGTTTTTGTAGAAGAGGGAGGATGGTACGGCGAGGATGGCAGTGTGAGACCGGTAGTTGCGAATCAATGTCACTAATGGAGGCCAGTGTGTCATAAGGGGCAGATCTTTCTTTTTCCGTTGTGCCTTGCCGCGTACTAGTGGGTGGCTAGCGTAAAGTGGGCGGGTTGAGAGGCGTTCGAATAGTGAGATGTGGAGGGTTGTAGCTTTGCTGTACGTTCGAGGACTAAGCTGATGTTGGTCGCCGGCCATCACGAAAATTGGATCCTGGACGGCATCTTTTCGCTGACTTGAAGCATCGTTGATCCATAGATTGTGGCCTGAAGCAGGGGCTACGACACAGAGAGGTATAAGGGTCTCAAGCTCCGTGGCTTGAGCAGCTTCGTCAATAATTAGAGCACCCCAGTGCAAGGCAGTCCCTCGCATGGCTTTAGATTCTTGATCGGGGTTGACTGGATGGATCATAGCTCTAAGACTCCCTTCTAGGTAGGCCAGATCGCGATTGGTCACAGAAGCTTGGACCAGAATATCAGCGCTTTGGCAAGTGGTTACGACGACCTTGAAGGCCATGAGATTTGGGAAAGGAGGGAGGCCGAAGAAGTCTCTCTCAACGTAGCAATACAACATAATTTCTTGCGGCACCTCAGCAAAATCCCTCGTGAAACTGTTCAGACGGAAGAGAACTCTTGGGCTGAAGTGGGCGCGTAATCGCATAACTAGCATGTCTGCAGCTTGATCAGATGGTGCGCAGAGTACAATTGAGCCTTGAAATTTCGGATCCTTGGCCAATTGATTGACGGCCTCGCAGATTGTTTTCGTCTTCCCAGTGCCAGGCGGTCCGTGAATGAGGAATGCAGTATGGTGCTTCATGCTCTGGATGACATCCGCAGCTTTCTATTGAGACATCAGAAATTTTGATAACAAGGAAATGTGATGGTCACGTACCCTCTGCTCGTAGTTCAGACTCTGGTCAACCCACTCTTGTGCAAATATACCGGGTGGAAGCTCGTTTTGTAAGATTCCGTCAGCGTCCTGCGGGAAGAGCATGCGCTGCAGCCATGTCCTATTTTCTGCGCTCACTAAAGTGCTCGCATGATGCTCTGAAAACTCCTGAGCAACACTCAAAACCACTCTGTGTAGAGATTGGATTAGGCCAGAGGAAATGACGAAGGATACATTACATCTGAGCAGCTCTGGTATGAATTGATTAGCTCGAATTATTAGGGTCTCGGCTTTCTTGTCAATCGTTACTACGACTGCGTGCAGCACGTAGCCAGTAAAACCCGGGGCTGTTATATTCCTGGCGAAACCTCCCCATGCCAGCCATATATCCATCCCAAGTGGAAGACCTGTATTTGGGTCAAACACAAGCTGGCGTAGTAACACTGTGTTTCCCAAGGCGATCTGTGGAGTACCCTCTCGAATACCTGGGACGTGGACCTGATATGTGGGCACTGAAGGATCCACGCTGACTAGTTGGACCCCGAAAAGATCGTAGCTCCTCATTTCTGGTGCCTGAGCCTTCAAGTCCAGTGCCATACAATCCAAAAGATGTTGGCCGTAATTTTTTGGATCTATCTCCCTGATAGACATCATTGGAATCTTTCCACTGAAGGAAGGATCTTGCTTCAGCTCTTTCACGGCCGAAAGTAGCTGTGTGCCGGCAAAAGTCAGAATGTACTGAGGAAAGTTCACTCCCTCAAGCGGTGCGCTGAATACTGGCATAGCCCGAGATTGATTGATAGCTAGAAAGGAATCTGGAATGAACGCATTGACGTAAACGTCGGGTCTCCATTTAGAGCCACTTGCAACTGTCCCTCCCAGTAGAGCATCATTGGTCCTAAGTTCACTAGTCGTTGGCTCTTTGGACATATAATCTTTTGGTCCTATAGTAGACTGCGTAGAGTCAATGGCCAAAGGACTGATTTTCTGCGGACTAATCGCTAGTGGACCGCTCGCCAGAGCGTTATTCGCCTCAGGGTTGATCGCCTGGGAAGGATTCAATGACGCAGTAGACTTGGCTGTCTTCTCTTGTGCTGTAGAAGATATCCGGTCTTTTGAATATTCAGTCAATATAGGCGCGGTCTGTGAAAAGTCTGAGAAGGCCTGCGCATCCATGTTGTCAGTGGTATCCGTGCCACGATCACCTCTTTGTCCAGACTGGTTCCATCCGGCTGCAGAAGTAGGCGTTATTAATAGCTGATACGACTTCGGATCTCTGATAGACACACCTGATGCCTGGGCTGATGCCTGGGGTCGCTGGAATATTGTAGTATTCAGGACGGAGGCCTCCCACCCATGCGGCCCATCTCTCGCTTCTTGCGCCTCCATAATGCAGAGTAATATTGCACAAAGAAAATTAGGTACTAAACAGATGCCACCTGTAGTAAAGTAACCGGAGCTGATCCTTGACAAGTGTGTACTAGATGGTCGTGTTCATAAGCTCTGTGCAAAGTAGCTTAGGATCCAAGCCAGCAAAGAAATATTCATATCCACAGCAGATCTTGGAATTACTAAAAGCGCTTAACCCTATTCTTGATAAACAAAATTACTCCTCTTGTCATCGTACACTCGTCTCCAGAAATGCTGAGCAATAGCAGCATCAGGACAACATCGCTCCCCCAGTCGCACCCAAAAGCAACAATTACCCACTTCAATACATTCTAAGACTCCAGTACCTTGATTAAATGCCTGCATTTTCTCGGGTTCTCTGTCCCTATCCAAGATCTTCTTCGATGGTCGGTAATTCGCGCTTCGGGCGCTTAGGCGCCTAATAGACTTCCGCTATCGCAGGTTGGTTGTTTCTGTCTTTGACACTCCCGCTCTTGACGTTTGCTTCATGAGGGCCCTTATCGTTATGAGACGTTTTAAGGAGATTCCTGATCGCTTTTTTGTCGAAGATCTTGAATCTGTTACATGAAAGTAGGCTCTGCTGCTTGGGGATTTTCGAATCGAAAATTCACTGACAAGTCCTAGCGCGAGACTACCAAGAAAATCCAGAGAGAATCACGCAAGAGTACAGTCTGGCAAGTTGTGTACAGAAACTTTCTGACTTCTGCTTGCTGCGGTAAATGTTTGAGCCTAGACCCATACCCACAAAGATCTCAAGACAGTGTGGGAAGAACGCTCATCTTACGCTGCATGTATTTATGCTCTGCAGTGTGCTACCTTTGAAGCCAAGTTTTGAATTAATAGACAAGGCTGCTCAACGAAAACGAGGGAACGCTGTTCACTGTTGAATATCGACAATTCTAGTTGCAATTAACGAAATGAAGGGACAGGTTTTGTTCTTGCAGAATCTATATGCAGCAACCGTCGAGTTGTACTTGCTCTAACCTTCACTACAAACGTTGGTTGACCGCTAATGTTACTTTGAGATTATTGATTTCTAATAATTACTGCAAGATTCACTGAACATTCATTGGATCAGAACTCTCTAATATCGATTTCTAGCCATGCCTGACATAGTGCACTCTCTCCCCATAGCAATGCAATATTCGAATAGCGTATACTTATGGGTAAGTACAGTTGGGTATTATTGCAACCCTCAAGAATTGGCTATTTAATTAGTGGAAGTATAAGGTACATCATAGAAAGTGCTATTGGTGTAACATGTGTGGAGCAGAATCGAGAACAGCAATACACGTAACTACAATAAGAACAGAAATCAGAATGAGAAGCGAGACATTTCAAGCCGCGTAGGTTATCAACATGAAACTCAGCCTCAGAGATCCTGTGTGAAGGGGCAGCTATGCCAAGTGAAGAGGTGAATGTGTTCCCAATCGGGTATGAAAAGGCCTGACGCATCCAATAAACACTTCACGCTGCGCTTTGAGAGTCAACATTTCTGCCTGGTCTGCTTCGACTATAAGAATGCCATTTGATCTTCAACAGTTTATCCTCGTTCTTTCAACACCGTTCTCCGAGTTCTGGCAGCTCTTCTAACATATTCTCGAACAACACCATCAACACTGATTGTTCCGATCACCACATATTCTCATTGTCAGTTTTGGAAGATTCTATGTCGCAAGACATCCCTCCTCTTGATTCACCTATAAAACCTCCCATCCCAAAGTACTCCTTACCAGAACCCTACATACATCCAAACAACGCATCGATGGCTGGAACTCCTCCTACGCCTGGGGCCTCGAAGAGCGCTTCTCCCGAGTATCCCGAATATCCGTGGCTTCCAAACAAACACCGCGACCGACCGACCCAACTGTCGGGTAGGCAACAAGCGGACACGCACCCACGACTGAGCGAGACTAATCTTCCTCTCAACATGACTCCTGACAGTCCCAGCAACCGAGATCCTCTGCAGCGCTCTTTCAAGCGTGAAGCTTCCCCAGACGACCGTGAGTTGTATCGCAATATGCCTGCGTTCAGACAGGGGCGGGAAGCTAATGAGGCATCTGCATCAGTTATCGGACCAAATCTTCAATCTCTTTACGACCTTCCGGCTGAATCAGCTGACGATGAGAGGGATGAGGATGATGATGATGTCCCCGAGAGTGCACCTGAAGTTGTAGACCCTTTTTGCACGGCTGTACCAAAATGTGTTGCGAATTCAGGCGATCACCGCAAGGTGGTCTCCCACATCTTCGGTCGCAACAAGACATGTACGAGTCAGATCCCGCCCGAGTGCTGGATCCTCTACTGCCGGAAGCATTACCAACGTCATCGGTACCGCGCCAAGAACACCGGCTGGAAGCGCACGCAGTTCGACGTGATCAAACGGCAGCTCACGAGGTTGGAGAGCTGGGGAGGGGTCATTGACTGGGAAATAGCATTAAGGAAGAAGGAGCGTGACGAGTTGGCCATAGAAAACCGAAAGGCGCTTCTGAACGGCACCCGACCAACATACCGAGAAAGCTTCCTTGAACCACACCTGGGTAGGGGAAAGTCTTTTCGTGACGTTGATCGCATCTTGACTGTCATCGAGAACGAAACCAGATCATCCGACGCCGCAGACCTCCCTGGGTTCGAAATCCTCCCCAATATCGACTCAAAGCTCCACCCCCCTATCAAGGCAAGTCAGAACTGCACAGCGCGGGGCGGCAATACGCACACCTCAAAGTCAAAGATCTCCAAGAAACGCAAACGTGCTGCCAGTACAACCGCCGCCGCGAAGTTACCTGCCGCTGTAGCAAGTTCACCTACCGCTGACACAAGACCACCTCGAAAGCGACGCCATCTGGTCCAAGCTTCCCGTTTGATAGACACTTCGACAAAATTGCGCGGCGATGATACACAGCCAAGCTCTCCTGCGCCACCGACCGTTCTCGGCTTCCAGTCCATCAACCGACAACCACACCGACAGCGACGACTGCCGATCCGCTCCGCCCGGGACGACAACGGGAAAGCTCGGGACAGCACGGATGGGTCTCAGTATTGCGAACAGACTGACGAGGCCTGAATACGCGGCTTTGTGCCCACACGCTCGCGCTTTAGTCTTGGTTCCATTAAGGTGACTGCGCTATTGTTCAAAGGATGAAGGACGCGAAGATGTTAAGCTTCCTGGTAGCGGTGGACGCGATAGACAAAGGGCTTGTCGACCTGCGTATGCTTGTAAAAGTTGTGTCCATGGAGGCTTCTTGTCCGGGACTAATCTGTTTTTCCCCTTTGTCAGACCTGCGGTTCTTAGTCAGTTTGTCTCTCCGAGTCAGTGGGCTACGTTGAGTTTTTTGTATGCCGATAACGAAATCCATGTTCCCAAACGTTCAGGTGTCGTGACATGGTGACGCTGTGATACTTGTTTGTGAATGAAATTCGAGTCTTTCACTATATTCGCCCATGAACGCTCGGACTTCCCTCCGCCAACTTTTTTTCAAACCCACAATATCAGTTAGTTCACTTGCGTTTACCCCCACGCTTCGCTCAAAAGAGGATAGATTCACCTGTGCACACACGATAGAGTTTAGGCAAGTTTATGTAGGCCAGAGGGATCGGGTTTAAGGGGTTGAATGCTGTATTCGAGGTACTATGACACAGCGTTGGGGACAACGGACCAGGATGGAGAAAAGCGAGAGATCGGAGGCAGGTTTTGTGCGGTGAGATGTTATCCAATGCTGTAGATATGAATACACTTATGTTGTAACTTCTATAGGTAGACAGACGATGGTAGGTAAGTTCGCTTTAAGATTTAAATATACATTCTACATATTAGTAGACCCAAAGCGCCCGTCCCTTGCGAGGCGACCTTGACATGTTATATGATATACCCTGCTTCTCCAACTGCCAGCCCACAATCACCAAAGACAATACTGCCTCTGCGCCGTAATCGCTCTATCCTTCAAGGGCACCCACACCTTCTTTCTCAGCCGCTTCTGCTCCCTCTCCTCCGCCAATCGTATCCGCGTCGATTCTTCCTTGAGCACAACCGAAATGCCTAGAAGTGCCATCAGTCAGCCGCCCGCACACACGTCAACTTCTGACACTGATAAAGAAGACTCACTTGTTGAAGGGTGCCTTAGAATATTCATCTGTCCCCTGGCCCTGAACTCTGGCGACCGGTCATACCGACCCCTTCCGACCCATGCCTGATCAACGTATATATTCGTTTTGTCGCTCACGAACCTTCTTTTTCCTTTCTTGTCTTCTACCACCATACCTGGAGAATCCTCTGTCGTGTCTTTGCTTGGCATGCTGGCCTTCCTAGTTGTCGGATCCACCTTCACTGGACCTAGACCCAATCCCATACCTCGCGACACCATAGCCTCGTCTCGTGCGAGTCTCAATTGTTTCAACACATCTGCGGCTGCTTTCTTTGCACTGAATCGCATCTGCACCATTGCCTCCTCGATCGGCTTGCCGGCGATCTGCCTCGCCAAAGGTCCTAATTTTTTGATGCTTGTCTTAAACATAGGCGACTTTGACAGATGTGATCGCTCGGTTCTCAAAATTTTCTTTGTCCTATTCAGACGATATCGTTGCTGTATATCCTTGATCACCATTTTCCTCTGCCAGCGCTTTCGCGCCATAGGTCTAGGGTCAAGTGCAGCGGCCATGGTGATTGGGTCGCGGTACAAGGCTTGAGGAACGTCCTTGGCTTTAGGTGCTGCTTCATCGAAGATAGAGGACGAATCGAGGTCGCCGCGCTTGGGCATGTTGTCTTCGGGGCCCGGGGGTTTCTGTTTGAGGAGGTTGGGATTTGAAGGATCGAGAAATTCCTTGGCTGGCTTTTTCCGGCCAAGGAAGCGTTCTAGTATTGTGCGGCGGGTGGCGACGTTAAGGGTGATGGAAGGGAGGAGATGGTGGGGGTGGGGGTGGAAGGGTTTGAAAGCGGTGGCTAGGAGGGAATAGCATTAGCGACTAGAGATAGAGCATTGGTGGGATATATAAAGACAAACCTGACCGAGCCACACGCCACGATGAATTGGCCGCGCTCATAATGATGAGGAGGTTGTAGCTACCTCTAAGCTTTGGGTCCTTGTGTAGAGGTCAGGTACGAGTAATGATAATTCACCTCGAATTTGGCTTTGCAAGCGCTGCCGCGTCTGCCGCGTCTCACACGGAGCTATCATCTGCCAGGCGACATTTATCTCTCTGCAAACCAATGGTCATCTGCCTAGATGGCAAGATGGAAGCACATTCATCCAGAAGGATACCCAAAATCTACGGCCGAATCATGGAGGCTCTTCGCAAGGAAATTCGAAGACTACGAGGTGTACAACGCTATAACATACAGACCTTCCGCCGCCAACCTTGGCAAGAGATCTCAGGATCTTTCGGAGATCTTGGGACTCTTTTACCAATCATGATAGCTTTAGCTAATAACAAATCCATCTCTCTGTCAAGTACACTCGTCTTTGGTGGTCTAGCGAACGTGTTCACAGGCCTGTTCTTCGGGATTCCTTTACCAGTTCAACCTATGAAAGCTATTGCTGCGGTCGCCTTGCGACAACGCTTCAATGAGGCGGAGACAATATCTGCTGGGATCTTTGTCGCAGCAGTCATCGGCTTTTTTAGTTTCACTGGACTATTGCAGTGGTTTACGAAGAAGATACCTATACCAGTCATCAAAGGGATACAGATGGGTACCGGACTTTCACTTGTCACGTATTCTGGTACTCTACTTCAAACACCTTTGGGTTGGTTTGACTATCAATTTTGGTCGCTCGCCATTGCGATCATCGCTTTCCTAGCGCTTTTATGGACCCCTTCATCTACAAAGGTACCTTACGCATTAATTATTCTACTATCCGGTATTGTCGGTTCGTTCCTATGGAGGCCTTTTGGGTACAGGGATGGATTACCTTCGCTCGGTATATGGAGACCTCATGTAGTTATCCCCTTGCCATCTGAATTCAGCACTGGCACATTACAAGCTGGTCTGGGGCAGGTGCCGCTAACGACACTAAATTCTGTTGTTGCAGTCACCTTTCTGGCTGCAGACATTCTCCCTAATGTCCAAGCACCATTGGTAACATCGATGGGGCTGAGTGTAATGGCCATGAACCTCGTTGGCTGTTGGTTTGGTAGCATGCCAGTATGTCATGGTTCTGGTGGACTAGCTGCTCAATATCGTTTCGGCGCACGATCTGGAGCGAGCATAATATTCCTTGGCCTGTTGAAGCTCTTGCTCGGGCTGTTTGCTGGAGATTTTACGACAAGGATATTGTCCGGTTTTCCCATTGGTTTACTGGCTGTCATGGTCGTTGCAGCTGGGTTGGAGTTAGCGAATGTAGGCGAAAGCCTTAATTCCGCCAGCGTTCGGGACTTGAGAGTCTGCAAGGATGACGATTCCGACGTCGAAGCGGGAGGAAATAGAAGTAGTGATAGGATAATGAAGGATCTCACAAACGAAGACAAGAAAAGAAGATGGTCAGTTATGCTTATCACTGTAGGTGGAATACTAGCATTTCGAAATGATGCTGTAGGATTCCTCGCTGGAATGCTCTGTCACTGGAGTTTCAAATTGCAAGATGGCTGGGAATTGCGCCGGTCGCAAGCAGAAGGCCAAATCAGATTGGAGGATGAAAGGCAAGGTGAAGGATCTCGGATCCTGCTGCAAGAATAACCATAGTCTTGCACCAGCACAGTGGAAATCAAACGAATTATTGAGAAATTGAATGTTTGACGATTACTATGCATAATATATGGAATCCACCAGAAATGAATAGTTTTTCTACCCAAGCTTTGAACATCAAATATGACTTCAATATTGGTCGTAGGAAACCCTGAAATTTACTACCTGAGCAATCCAGCTACCATAATGGGTCTCCTCGATTCAACCACCGCAAACTTTCAACCCCATCTCCCAAGAACTTCTTTGGCCACCTGAGCAAGACCAGAAAATTACATCTTTTCCGTATTTTTTTATTCAACGAGTACTGTAAAATGTAGATCCAGCAAATTGCTGTCGCTCTCAATCTGTGTTCGCGAACACTTGGTCTGCCAAAGCCACTTGATCCCAAACCACTTATTCTTGACGTCTACGTTAAATTCTCAATTTACAGTACATCCCAATAAAGCAAGACAGACTTTCATACCCGGCGAAAAACCTCTACCTACAAAATCCCACATATATTCAACCCCCAACCTTATAACAACCTACATCCACCGAATTGTCACGAGTCTACCATCTCCCACAGTACCGAACGAAGACATATCAGCATCAAAACCCCAACCTTCGACCTATCTCTTAAGAAACCACGTCCCACAGCAACCGGAAACGGAGACCTAAATACCACCAACGACTCCAGTTGATTTCAATTTACATCCTCAACCTCCCTCAGCCAAAAGCTTCCCTGGCAACAAATACACCCTTCCAAATGAAAACATGGCCAAGTACTGTACCGGAAACGCGGATTCGCATATTCGTGGATATTACTTACTCCATGGACTCCATGCTCTGCTCCATAGCTCAAACGATACTCGGTGTCTCAAAGCCCTTATTGATGGAGAACCCCACCCACGAATATGTCTAAATTCCTCATCAACAGGAAACCCTCATTCATCGACGGGAAACCCCCTCGATGGATCAAATAATTCTATTCAGACCAAGCCAGTATTAACCCCTGCTAAGACCAAGTCCATGACCTACACCAGGCTTCTCACCCCCACCCCTGCAAACGATAGGCTTCTAACGGAGCAACATCGCAATAGCCAAGATGGCAGACAGACATGGTAAGATCAGTCAGAATATCTGGTATTTATATACGCTAAGACCAGCGAAGCGAACAACCCTCATAAGAAGTTCCTTTAAAACGAAAAGATAAGAAAAGTCATAATTAAACACACTATGAATACACACCTTTGGTCCATCGACGACCTTTGATGGGGGTTTTACGTATATACACTAAATAAGCTTCTCCATCCATCCATAGGGGCTGTTCATCCATGAGAAAGAAGATCTCCCATGGTTCGCAACACATACCCAACCCCCCCCCCCCCAATTCTTAGAAACAGTGACCTAGTAGCCTTCTCACATAATATAAAACTCCCAATCAGAGTCACATTGAAAAAGCCAAGGAGAGCTACCAACACGCAGTACAAACCCCGCATCATGGGATATGAGTTCTTCCTGGACTTCTCCAGAACCAGGTATAAAAAAAAAGGTACCTGGGTGGTATTATTTGAGGGAAACAAGCCCAGTAAAAACCATCAGTCTCCGCCCGTAAAATTTTCTCGTCACTTATGTAGGAGCTTACTGAGACCTCTGAAACCAAGGCAAAAGAGGTGGATAGGTAGGATTCGATAGAGCTAGCCTTGATAGCAGGAATAGGATGAATCAGAAGACTTGAAGAGACATTCAAACCCCCATCAGAGCCCTAGTATCCATTCCTAACGTAGATGGGCTGCAGTACAGCGTACAAGGGTATTACAATACCGCACCTGAAAAGATCACTGATACCGATACCCGAGCTACATCAACTCAATACTATAAACCCCAGGTTCCATAACGGGACATCGAAATTCAAGATCCCTCAAACGCCGTTATGGTATCACATCCCCACCAAATCTCAGATTACTATGATCCCGAAAGATTCAGACACCGCGGAACTGTCACGCACCAATGCGTTAGCAAAACTTCCAGAAACAAATATATCCCATCAATGGCTCTTGCAAAGACGCAACTCACCAGCCTAACGACCAAAAACCACACCGCCCCACAAAACCTGAACAAGCTCAAGCCCGCCACACTCCACAGGACCACCGCCATATAGACCGTACTCCGCTGCGTCGTGCTGTTGCCCACCACCACCCTCTCCAGCCCGCCCGCACTCAAGACCACGGCCGCAAGCGCAAAGTTGCAAAACATCCATACGAGCACGACCGCGGATCGAAATCCCTTGTAATAGTCCTCCTGATGCTCGCTCTCCGACACGACTTTGACTTCCTTGGGAGCTTTTTGGGCAATCTTAGCCAGCTCAGCCTCGTATTGGGTGTTGAGGTCGTCAGAGTCCTGGGGGATGTTGACGTCGACTTTGCCGCCTGGTTTCAGGACGGCTGAGGGAAGTTTTTCAGCGGTGTCGGGGCCTTTGGTGCCCCAGGTGATGTCGTGGGTGTTGCAGAAAGCGTAGACGTTAAGGATGTTGATGTAGGTTGGGGTAAGGAGGAGGTATTGGAAGAAGGATGTGAAGAGGTGCCAAGGGTCGAAGAAGAGGAAGCTAATGACGAACCAGAGAATGTAGGTGGAAGCGAGGGAAACAATGAGGGTGAAGAATAGCGGGTTTTTGAAGAGATCGGAGATATTGAAGCCCTTTTGATGCGTTTCCATTTGAATCGAGCGGACGGTGATGAAGACAGAGGCGAAGATGAGATACACCATGATGCCACACCAGAAGTAGACCATAGTCATGTAGAATTTGTTTGAACCTTGGGGGCGGTTTCCGAGTGCGAGGACGAAGCAAGTAAGCAAAGTAGCGAGGTAGAGCCATTCGAAGACGACGCCAAGGATGTTTCCGGTGGTGGAGAGAAGGTCTTTGTCGCCGAGTGAATTCGTGAGGATGTGGAAGACGAGGAAGAAGTTGCCGATAGCGAACCAGGCGAAGAGCATATTGATGGTTTGGTAAGAGAACTCTACCAGAAACATGAGCTTGCGCAAGAAGCTGTGGCCACTTCGGTAGATTTGGTAGAAATGTGCTAGGGCGTAGACAGCGGCGAAGAAACTGCCGTTCAACCATCTCCTCCGCTGCATGATAAACTCGGCCATGGTGTCTGGTACGTCTGTCTCGCCAGTCGACGATTTGACATACTGCAGTATCCATCGACAGTTCCTCTTCGCCACAAGTTCGAAACACAGGATTCGGTCCTCAGCCAGGTACATATTGGCGGTGAAAATACCCGCGTTTGCTCCGTGCATCTTCTCACCTGCAAAGTATTTCTCAAGTGGCCCCGAGCCGTTCTTATCGTTTTGCAGGGCAACATATCGATAGGCGGAGAAAGCTCCTGGTAACACGGAGATGAACCCAAACGCAGATTCAAGAGGTTTGTCAAGAATATTGCTCATCTTGTACTCAAAGTTTTGAGTGGCAACCAAAGGATTTATCAATTTCTTGCCCGCGTTCAACATAACTTTGATCTCTCCACAGGCTCCACCGCACATAGGCTCTAGATCGAAGGCTTTCCATAGATGATATATTGAGTCTTTACCTGGTCTGGTTCCCGCGTCAAGCAGAACGCAGATATTGGGATCCAGTACACGGCCAAAAGCCTGAAAGAACCATCTATGCGAATTGATTTTCTTCTGATTCTTCTCCTTCAAACAGAATATCATCTGCACAGGAGTACCTCCTTTGGGCTTTACCACTACGGTCTTGCCCTTGAGGTCCAAGCCCGCTTGCGTAGTGTACTCGTAGATGTGTGCTGTGACGTCCTTGCCGCTCACCTGCTGCTTAGCAATACCATCCTGGTATACACCGAGACCTGCCAATACAGCTCTCGTCCGCGGGTTGATCTTCGCACGCCCATCGCTGACCACACAGACGACGATCTTCTTCCACGCTTCCTTACCCCAGGTTTTACTATTCGTCCTGGAGCACATATGCTCAATGTTCTTGAATACACCGGTCATGGTTCTTGCGAAAAGAAAGTCGTCTTCGTTGTACATTGTAACAACGATGAAGAGTTCAGTGTGTCTTGGCTTCGCAAAAAGCCGCTGCCGCAGCGTAAAACGCTCGTCGTAGAAATCTTTCGGATCGCAAGTTGCCGCAGAATATCGCATATGGGTAAACTCATCTCTTTCTGGAGGTTCGGCGTGAGGTACTTGACTCAATAGCCTTGGCGGTATAGGGCAATCGAGCACCAAGTTGCCGTTGAACAGTTGTACCTCCTTCACTGTCTTCCATCGCCGGATAGGTGCAGGACTTGGGGTTGTGCCAGGAGGAGGAGCATCGTATCTATCCTCGAATGGCGGCTGTATCTGTGGGTTTGGTCCGTAGGCGCTATCAGCTTGGAGAATCGGTTGATGATCGTTGTCGTCATAGTATGGTTGCTCGTCTTGCGGATCAAATTGAGAAAACGGCGGTGGGCCATGTTCGTGTAAAGTAGGTTCGTATGGTTGCTGATAGTAGGCATTGTGATGCTCTTCCGGAGATATGGCGTAATCATTACTTGCATAATCGTAGCCCTGTCTGGCCAATGGGTTGTGGCTTTCATAGTGCTCGTTGTGATTGTGCGAGTTTGCTATGTTCTCCACTGAATATGTAGGTTGCGCTGCCAGTCTATCTCCAGGGCCCATGGGGATTTGTAGAGGTGCTTGCTGAGGCCTGTACGGTCCATCTTCAAGGGTATAGCCTTGCAGTGGCCGGCCGGGGGAAGGAGTGCGACCTGCGCGGGGATCCATTGGAGGTTGGTGGTATTCCTCTTCTTCGTCTGGGTACCGTCCAGAATAGTCTACAGTTTGTTCACGTCGTCAGTATACGAACGTTTGAAGGCCGGAACAAGACAGATGCTGAAACAGCGTCACGTGTGGTATCGAGGGAATAAAGAGTGAGTAGAATCTCAACAATGAAGCGTTGCTACGAAAGGAAACATGTGACTACCTAGGCGATTGTATGCCATGTTTGAGATAAATGAGGCAGGGTTGAGCCGAGGAATGTTGGTTGTCTGCTATCGCGGCAGATTCGTCACCTATCGATGCGGATCTCGAGGGATTCCAGATTCTATCCTTGAGGTGGGAACATGCACGACTGACGATTAGATGGTTGTTTGTTTGTTGCTATGGCTACTCGCAGGAAACGGTACAGCCCTCGAAGTTTCGCACAGATCTCGCAGAGCTTCTCTCAATGACCTTCACAGACAAATATTAAGATCGTATGAGCGAGGAGCTGAAGATGTGGTTCTGCACACTCTTCCTGTTCCAGGAATAAGCAATTGCAGGCGTAAATAAACGACCCCCCTGCAGCCCTAGCTCAGCCTCAACGACGCGTTACTCTTTTTCGCCTTTCCGCCCTCAATCCCATCGCTTCTCCACCTTGACCTGATCGTATCCTTTCCCCTTCCACACGCCTGCGCAACGCGTAATGGCTAGCACGGAAGCCACCTCGCCTGCCCAGCCAGTCGTCGTGCTCTTCGTCTGCCTGGGAAACATCTGTGAGCCCTCAGCCTCGCGTGGCGAAAGCCGTCTCTCGCTAATACTCTGCACAAGGCCGTTCTCCCATGGCCGAAGCCGTACTGCACTCTTTGGCATCTTCGCACCCAAGGCTGTCTCATGTTGATTCGGCAGGGACGGGCGCATACCATACGGGTGCCCCGCCGGATTCGAGGACGATGAGTACGCTTGAGGATAATGGGATTGCGGGCTACGACCATGCTGCCCGGAAGGTTCAGGCTAGTGATTTTACAGAGTCTGACTATGTTCTGGCTATGGATGATGATAATTTGTATGACTTGGAGCGGGCACGGCAGAGGGCCATGAAGAATAGGGGTGCGACGGGGAAGAAGGCAAAGATCATGCTGTTTGGTGATTTTGGGGGAAGAAAGGGAGAGCAGGTTGGAGATCCCTATTACGGTGCGACGGATGGGTTCGAGATTACTTATGAACAGATGGTGAGGTTCTCAAAGGGGTTCATCAAGGAGGTGCTCGATGGAGAAGAAATCATTTCATCATAAGTCTTTGATTGCGAATGGATTTGAGATACATGGCGGTCCTGCTTTTCTATTGCATAGCGCTGGAGAACTTTTGCATACACCTGAGATTAACCACCATAGACACTGCGGTGATAGATGAATCATCTGACCTTTTCGCGACTTCAATTTCCGTACATTTGGATCTCGTTCGTACGCCTACACAACGCTATGTACTCACCATCCAGCGCACGAATCCGTCCATCAGTCTTCCAGCCAAAATCTCATAAAACGGAGCTCTGAATGGAAATATCCGGTTTGCATACGCAGTACTTCTACCATCATTGCTTTTGACAATCCGAATGGTTTGTTGGGAAACGAAAGGCTTCAGCTATCAGGTCCTTGATCTTGTGTGTATCAAAAGGTGTACGAGGAAATGCAGTGATCTTGTGCTGGCATTAAAGCCTGTGTGCGTTTTTGTGACTGGAATACCGTTCTAAGAGATGGTGGATAGAAGTAGTGTCACAGTAAGTGAAATTGATGGATTGGTAGTGCTAGAGCAAAACGAAGTGCACAGTTATAGTAGAAAAGCTATTAGTCCGATATAGAACAAATAGCCATGACGGTGTTTATGCAACATCATTAGCTCTCCTGTGACGATGACTGATTAAGATATGAAAGTAGTGTAAGTTGACCAACAAAGCCATAGTACAAGTGACTTCTCTGATTGCATAAAATATCAAACAGTGGCCATGGACGGTAATTAGGTAAGAAACGTAGCAGAACCTTTCGTACTTCTTTGATTAATCATTCGCGCTACACCAAATGCGGAATATACAATGACCAGTCAACAGTATCAAAAACACCAGGTGGCAGGGATCCTAAGCCAACAAACAGCTCAACTAGAATGAAGAGTCGAGAGAGTATGTGAACAGCCATTAGAAGGAACATAAAGGGCCAGCGAAACCATTTTGGGAAGGGCATTGTCAGTGAAATCAGGACTAGAGACCCCACGGCACACGATGCACATACTCTCCACAGAATGCATTCGGCATAGGTTGAAAAATTGAAGTTCCACGGCCGCTATGTGGAATGCACACAACAGGGTCCTAACTAAACCCATCAATAGGCCCTCCAGGTTCGTCGTATGATATTTTTCTGCTTTATAGTCGTACCAGTCAGTCGAAAATTCATTCGGGATTCTCTAGGCTTTGAATTGTTCTGGGGTGAGTCGCTGATCCCACATTGGGTCTCGCGCTCGGAGCTGAGCAAGATGGGTCTCGGTGATGGCGGGGACCATTATTGTCGTCGTAGTTTCCAGATCGAGGGTCTCCCAATAGAGAAAGTATGTAAGAAAGGTACTGCCAATTAGGGGGATAATGCTTATTTCCAAAGTCGTGAACGGCAGACCCTGGAATAAACGTCCGACAATTTGGATCAGAAACCAAGCAGCTTGTGCACAGGCAAAGCCCTTTGCCATGGTATCTGCCTTACTTCTGTCCTTGATATCTTTTCTTTCCATGTCAGAAAGGTCAATGACATTATTTTGCCACAGCCAGCGCAGATCAATCCATGTGAATCCATATCGGGTGCCGTCGGCGCTCTGCACAACCAGTCCGCCCATCAGTGCATAACAAGTATGCATCATGGTCCACCACTCGTAACCGAATTGAGCCTTCACTGTGGCAACAGATCGGCGTGCTTGAACATACTGGTAGAGGGCGTTGACGGTCGTGTATTCAGGGGCTATCGCGGTGAAGATCATCCATCCGACCTTACGAAGTAGCTTTTTCAGTCTGCTATCTTTTGGGTTTGGAATGTTGAGATGCTGTACAGTCCAGGTGCATAGGAACAGGGTCGTCAGGCAGGTCCACAGTATATTGAAAGTGCCACAGCCATGGGGCTCTGGAACAAAACCGTAATCTATTCCGTCATAGGTGGTAAAACTATGTGCAAAAACCATATGTATGAGTGCTAGTATCAAACAGAATGAGAGTAGAAAGGGCATAGCTTTACTAATTCGTAATTCAAAATAAATACAAGAAAGTATAAAGCTGTCTTTGATAGCTTTTCAGCGGCACGAAAACAGGGTTTATCGGATGAGCTCAACTTGCCCTTGCCGTCGAACATTGTTTAAATTGTAAATTAGAGAATTCAAAGTTAAATATGAGATCTTCAGGTTTCAGACCTACTGACGGGTGGAGGCCAGAGGATTATGCATGTGGTTGGTGTATATGGTGTAGGTTGCTAAATAATGGAGGCATAAACTATGTAGGTAGAACTGGATCTAACAGGTTGAATATCTTGGTTCGAAGCCTGAACATTGAGTTTGGTGTATGTTTCGAGAAAATCCACGGCGCTAAGAGCGGGCTCAGACTCTCAAGCAAGAATATCCGTTTTCAGGAAGATCTAAGTAAAGAGTCAAAGTCTATATAGGTACCTAATTTTATTAAGCTGGTCCGTATCACAATGAGAGCGTTTGCAGGTTCGAGAAGGTGTAATTCGTAGAGAAGTTCCGCTAAGACAGTTATTAAGGAACCACGGCCAGGCGCGCTTAAATTTTCCTACAAGGCTCCAAGCGCCTAAACTCCGACAACACCCCCATTTGCTCTAATCTCCACCTCCCTCCCCTACCTTTTATCTCCCACCCCTCCCTGCCTCTCATCGCCTCTCCCCTCCTAAGCCCTAGCCCGCCCAGCCTTCACCATCCCACCACCCCCATCATCTCTCCCCCTTAACCCTCTTCTCAACCCCCTCCAACCGCTCCCTCATCTCCCTCTCCGACCTTCTCTCTGTCGCTAACCCCAAAGGCACGCGTTCAAAATTCTGCCCTCTCTCCAACCAGTCTTTAAGCTGTGGCGTTGGTGGGGCAGGGAGGCGGGAGAAGGATTTGAACGTGGGGCGAGGTGGGGGAAGAGGCGTGGAGGCGTGGCTATGGGTGGAGTATTAGTAGGGAGGCTTAGGGTGTGGGAGGATGGTACGTGGGGGACGAACGGCATTGGTGACGGAATGGCAAGTGCGGATCTGGGAAGGAGGGACCGAAGCGAGCGACGTAGCTGGATTGGAGGGGCGTTGTGAGAGGAACGGGTGAGGTGGAGGTTTCGGTGCGTGGAGCTATTTCTGGTATATTTCTCTCATCTATGAGGACGAAAAATAAAGACCTCGAAGGATGGCATGGTGGCTCTATATAGGTGTCTTATGATCGTTCCTCGCATCTAAGAACCTCTTTTTCCCGAGATTGAGATCTTTCTTCCTGAGGCTGACAGATTGGTCTCGTCCTGTGTCAATTCTTGGTATTACGCTGTTGCTTCTTTCCTTTGGCGTAATGATTTCCAGGTATCTATAAGTCCTGCCAGTCCTCCCCCACGGTCTTTGGCTGAGCTGCCCTGTACTGTTTCGCCTTGTTCTATACACTCGTGGGACATGAAGCCGTGGCGCTTGAGGCCGCATTTTCGGGTTAAAGACTCTTGCCGTTGCCTCAGGGAGAACTTAAGCTAGGCCGCACTGTGTTCGGGAAGGGACTCGCGCGGTCCGTTTCCCAAAGAGTCCTCCATGAAAGCCTACCTAGTCCTCCATTGCGTTTATCCACGTCTGGGGAGGACTGGGCTGTGTTGTCGTGCTAGTAGGGGATGTTAACCGTCCTGACAGAGTAACCCCAGCAATGATTAGGAGATCAGGTTGCGATCCGAACCTTGTGATGAGTAGTTGAAAGATATGGCTTAATGATACTATGTATTGCAAAGTGTACAAGTTAGGAATTTTATTCGCAGGGAAGACATGTGAACGTGACGCTTGAGTATTACAGATTATATGGTATTATTGTTCATAATATATAAATTTCGATTAAAGTATCCCTGCGCTTTAGGCTTGTTTTTGCCAGACCCATATGGAATATCTGACATTGAGATTACACCAATCAAAGGCATCCTTGTCAGTAAATCTTCCGTTAAATCTTCCGTCTATCATGTTTTGGAGCACTCTGCCGTGTTGTCTTATCGATAAGTCCATGTACAACTCTGCGATGTTTGCGTAGATTGTCTGTCCGACTGCACTCTATGCCGCATCCTGGCTCTGGACAAACGAGCTTTATGCGCCGAATGTGAGTGTTGCGCATATGGCGCTGGAGATTCGTTATCCGATACACACCTTTGAACGCTTGGCCACATGTCAAACAGCGAAGAATGGGCACGGGAGGAAGCGGAGATGTTGGGGAGGTGTTGCTAGGACTTGGTGAGGGTCTTGTAGGTGAGTTCTCTAGTGAGCTGAATTGTGTGCTATTATAACTGGTGATGGAGCCCGGTGAAACGTTTGAAAAGCTGGAGGTCGAAGTCGTCGATGTAGAGCTCGTAGGACTAGGATCTTGAAACGATGTTGCCGATGTTGGCGTTCCTAGGCAAGAACGGTCCTGGCTAGGGACTGTAGCTGGAGTATCTACCTGCTTGAGAACAGCAAGCATTTGACGCTTGGGGTTTATAAGCTCCAAACATATGGCTTGCACTTTATCAAGATTTGCGGCATAATAGCGATCTCGCCAGCTCGAATCAGATTGAGACATGGCATTGTCGCACAGAGAGGCTACGAGTGTCAGAAACTCCTCATATGCTTGGCGGGGTTGATAACATCGCTAGCTAGCTGTTAGTATGCCTCTAAGCCATAATTCTTGCCAAGACTCACATTACCATTCAAGGCAAGGTTGACTTCGACTTCGCGAACATTGCGTAGCACTCCATCACACAAATCGATTGTTGTTGTCATAATGGCATCGCAAAAGCCTTTCATCGCAGGCAGCTCCACGAGTGGCATGAGGATGTAATTTTCGATCATCTGGATGTGGGCCAAGGACTGTTCCGACTGCAACGGTGAGTGGAGTGAGTGGCTCCTCTCCCCGTCTGCTATACCTACATAGTCAAGGGCTATGAACTCATCAGCCGAGAAAATTTGACGGTCTTGAACAACGAATTACCATCTAAATAGTGTGAGCAAACCCTGATAACTTTCCCGCTCTTCAAAGTGTCCAGTACGTCAGTTTGGCTTTCAAGTCCAGTGGACGGACGTGGTGATTGTTCGAATAGTCGAAGCATAAAGCTGTCGGAATTTCCATCGGATAAAAAAGCATGGTCTTCCCACTCAAAGGGATTGTATTTCGAAACGGGAGGTGACATCTGCAAAGGTCTTTTCGACTGGACGACTCCTTGCCGCACTAATTCCGGTATCTCCGGTGGCGACCAAATCAGAAAAGCCACATCCGAAAATAGATGTTGATCTTGCTTGTCTGCTATAGCCTGACCCAGTTCTAGTATGTCTTGGAAGAATGCGTCCCACGAGTAAGCATCATCGTTCTCGTAGATTATGTATGCACAAGCGAAGGCAAGCTTGGCCAGTGAGAAGATTTCCATAAAGGTCCTTGGTAACACACCCCGGAAGCAATGTTGTATAGATTGAAGGCCCGTCTCGATAGGCGAACCCACCTGGAAACGTGTCATTCTCGCCGGTAGTCCGGGTACTGAAGACAGTTTCTTCATCCAGTAGTCATCCAAGACGGACACAAGATCCCGAAGATCCTTAATTAGTGTTTGCGACGTTGGCAGTTCGTCTTTAGAAAGTAGCCCGCCGGTATATCCATTTGCAAGCATCGAGGACCGAGGCTGGAGAGCACCATTGGTGAAATGCCTGTAAGGTCGACTGGGACTATCATCATCCTTGGCCGTGTGCCTTTTGGCTGGCTTCGTATTCGCAGACTCAGTGTTGGTCACAATTGATAGAACCGGCCGACGCGATTGGCTTTTCGAAGTCCATTGGGTTGAAGGACTCTGGATTGGAGAGACGGGGCTGAGTAAATCTGACCAGGTACTGCTGCCAATTGGAGAAATTGGACTGACGAGATCTGACAAGGGCGTAAAAGTAGATTCTCGGATCGTAAGCGTGGGTGAAATAGGACAAATAAGATCGAAAGCCTCTAGCTCATCTAAATCCATTAGGTAATCCGGTTGGGCCCGGCTCGAACACTCTGCGGAGAGCTCAGGTCTTTGCAGTTCATTGCTTAGCAACTCGTAACATGGAGGGTCGCTGCCACAAAGTTCCGCTGGTGCCACGCTAGCGCTTGAGCACTTGAGCGCTGGCCCTGCTATACAAGAAGTAACGTTCCGGCTTGTGATGTCAGTCCCATCAATGTCTTGATCTTTCTGGTCCCCAAGATCGTGGTGCTTCAAGCATTCCGAGCTGTAATCCACTGTGTCAAGCTCATGTAGCCAAGACTTGTGGGGGCGACCTTCCAGCTCATGTCTATCTCGTGTTCGTTTGTTCATATGCCAGCGGTGTAGCGGGCTGGTTTTGCAGGGTAAGATAGGAGAAGCATTGTTCTGTCGTGAAAAGCTCTTCCAACCACCGAAGTGTTTGAAAAACGAGACGGCGCGCCGCAGTTTTGTTTCCTTTTTCTGGACTAAATGTTGCGAGACCTCTTCGCTTTTTGACATAGGAGGGGTAAATTTCTCATGGCGACGACAGACCGGGCACTGATACCACCCATTAGAAAGCCGGGGGCACGCTGAAACATGATTCAAATAAGATTCGAGACTATCAAAGGCTTTCCCACAATACAACAACGGGCAAACAGTGCGTTGTTGGGCAAAAGTGTCCGGTAGATCTTTGCGGGCGTATGCGGCCCAATACTGAAAAGCTATCTGGCACTCTTGTTGGGTGAGGTCAGCGAAAGAATAGCGGCTGCCACCTTTGCTAAGGTAATCTTTGAGTCTGCTCTCAGTTTGTCAGAAAACTTTTTTATTTGGGAGCGGTGATATCTCACGCGCAAGGCACGTATGGTGATTCAGCTCGTATCGGAAAAGGATGCATATTGTACTGTGATGGGGAAACCGAGCAAGTCTTTGGGATGTTGTCTTGGATTGTTTATTAGGTACCGGTGGCTTTTTATGTGAGGTAGCTGAACAAATGGTCAAGGGCATCAAGAATCTAAGAGGTTCCCATGTGGGACCAGCTTGATATTGATTTAAACGCACATCCAGGACACAATCAGCACTCATGGAGGACTTGTGGCTTGCAAAGTAGATTCCGAGGCAAAGGGAATCAATCGAACTTAAAGACCCGGTAAGTATTGTTCCTGATATCGGAAGCGGGGAGATTGCCGTCTGGAGCGGCCATGTAGGACTTTGTCCGCGAAGCTGCCCAATGATTGAAACCGACAATTCGCATTTCAAGATCTGGGGTAGCGTTTGTGGCCGTTCTGGGTGTTGGCTGGAAGACTCATTCTACCAACAGGAGTATACCGGAGCCCATCATGCAATGATCGACACACGCAACGCAAGGCTGCGCATTGGCCGAATCGAGGATGTCTTCGCACCGCAGAACGACAGTAGCCAAAGAGGGGTAGACATACGGGAGCCTGGGCAAGGCGAATGTACTAATGCCTCCTCGAGTCCTCCCTCGAAAGAGGGCGATGTAGGTATAGGCTTGCACCAAGGCCGTGTCATCCTTCGATGTCGATTGTAAATCCGTGAGCTGCATATTCCCCCGGCTGGGCTAGACTCATACCCAAGCTGGTGTGTAGTATCTCTTTGAATTGAACGAGTCCTTCCATTGTTCAGCCTTAGGCAACAGTGCGTCTGTTGAGTGAGAAGCTAGCAAAGGCTGGGTGGCAGCGAAGCATCTGCTTGCCTTGGCCAGATCTGGAAATTGATCAGGATTGGGTGCATGATAAAACACAGTCCTTTGACAGAATGCGGGCTCAGACAAGGGAGAAGCGACCAAGTTGGAACAAAGCCTTTCCGGGTCGTACCACGGTGTCATGGATAGTAGTCGGGCGTCAGCTGTAGTGAACCGGCCTTGATGCGGGCGGACAGTTGGTTAGCGAGAAGTCTGCCGTGCGGTAAGCCTGCTGCGGTCCATTTCTAAGCAGCAAACCGAGGTTGAGCTGTTCCCCTACCATGTTCAGGAACGCGAAAGGACTTCTCGAAAGCGAATGACCTTTGCCCCTTGAAAGCAGAATCAAAGTTTGTGTACTGAGTCCTTCGCGGTGTGGTTGTTGGTTTTCCAGATATGTACGAACATCAAAGTGATGGCACGATTGTCGCGAAATCGCAAGCCCAGCAAGAAAGAAATTATGCAGCTTTGTTAAAAGAGTAATCTCTAGGACAAAGTACTCATATATGTATTACGGCTTGAGCTTCTCCTGAACCTAGCCTCAAGACCAGATCTATTTACAGGACATCAAAGCGACACGGAGCTTTCAATTTTAGAAACATTATGCTCAATCTGAGAGAACTGTGCTCAAGAATAGCAACCTTTGCTTCGATGGATCAAAGACCTGCCGGTCAGACACAATGACATTGTCGATCCAGGCATCTTTAAGCAGTAGTGTCCTGCGGGAGGACTCTGTATGCTGCGTGTGGAAGGTTTAGTCCGTGATCCCCAATCGCCTTCTTCGAAACTTGGGACTACTGATTCGTTGTCGCTACTCTGAGAAACGTTCTGTTGGTAAAAGTGATACCGCTGCTCATTGAGAGATCTGGGATAACCCTCACGGTGCCAAACCAATAAAGCAACCCCAGGCCGCGTCAAGGGTGGATTTTGCGGCTACTTTTTGCCGGTGTTTACACCAAGAATTGGAGGAGTAAATGTACGCCGCCCTTGATTGTAAATGTAGCTTTCCATACCGTACTGGTGTCAATGTCATCACTTCTATAGCGTCCTTCATAATTCATAAACCCATGCCCTAACATCCTCTCCCCCCCCTCTCCTCCCCCCCACTCCCCCCTCCCCCTTCCCCACCCCCTCACATCTCCCCAACAACATACTCCCCGCCCTCCACCCCAAAGAAAACTTCATGCACCCTCCCCGCCTCCACATCAACCCGGCCCCCCACACGAAATGTCTCCATAAACGGCACTTTGTCCTCTGGGTACGTGATCGTCAATGAGCCCTTGCGGACGAGATGTGTTGTTTTCACGGCATGGGAGTGCGGGGGGTAGTGGGATTTTCTGTGAAGGGGGGTATTAGTTTGGGGTGGTGGTACTGGGAAGGAAGGGGGTGGGGGAGGGGCGTACGGAGGATCGGTCCAGGTGTAGACGTGAGTGTAGCCCCAGGAGCGGACTTCGGCTTCGGATTCTTCGGGGGTGGGGGGTGGGGGTTTGGTTTTGCGGGGAGGCATTGTAATTTGGAAAGGATTAGGGCGGTGTGGAAGTGTGTACGGAGTATACTCCGTAATATTGTTGGAAATAGGGGAGATGGTAATCTCCGCCTTCATAGGGCTGGTAGGGCTGATAGGGCTGGGGCCCGCTAGTAGAGTTTTAGCTGCTCGCTCCTACCTTGCCTAAGGTACCTTACCTTACCTAGATAGACTCCTAACAGCAACAACCTACATACCAAAATGCCCCATATGACCTCGTGTTCCAACAAATATCACCGAAATTGTAACAAATCTTCGGACAACATGTGAAACAGCGTCCAGAAAGCTGTGGGGGTCGTATTCGCAAGAATAGCATGCCCGTTGACCGCGTCAAGGCGCGCTTGGTTGTTCACTGATAGATAGTAGCCATTTGAAGCTTGACCGAGGGCCTTTACGAAGTGAGACGCTGATAAAGGACCATTTTCGTCGTAGTATCGTTCAAAAGCGGCGACAATTTTCTCGCGTCCAGCATAAGCTTTTGAGCAAGTTATCTTGGGGAAGGGAGCATGAGCAGGCATGTACCGCATTTGCGCTACACCTAGACTTTACTCGAAAGAACGGTGGCATGGATGGGGAGGGGCGCGATAGCAAAGCCCGAGCAAAAGGAAGGGGGCTGGCTCACCAAGCGTGTCGTAATGCTCCCCAAAATGGGAATTCGAAACTTGGATGAGTAAATCGAGACTCTGACATGCCATCCTTTTGATTGACGAAGCGAAACCCTTCGAAGGCCGAAGCACGCGGCCAAATATTGTCATCGCGCATGAGCGAGAGTTGTGGTATGGCGAGCCAATTACCAGTTGGAATGTGATAGCCATCGGGGGAGGTATACGGGACCATGACTCTGCGAGGAGCGCTGACTTTGTTGGGTCAGCACACGACAACAGAATTTCCCCCTTCGATCTCTTCGAAGAGCGGCTGGCTTACGAATTGGACCAGGACTCAGGCGGGCAGTCTCTTTCACGAAGCTGTCGAGATAAGGCATCTCCTGATTCAAGGAACCGAACGACGCGTCTTTGCACTCCACGGCTTCAACTCTAAGTCGCTCGCAATATTCCGAGTGCTTGCATATGTTATGGATACAGAACTGCGCAATCTTGGCTATAGTGTCAGTCGTGAGTGATGAATCGTGAAGTTTCTCATACCACTGGGACCTGAAATGCACTTGCGAATAAAAGACCAAGCGTAATCTTGGCGATTGCAGCGGCATCTTGGAGCCTGGTCATCTCGACTATCCATCGAGTGATATGTCCCTGCGCTTTTCAATCAGATTGCCAGTTCTGGCGCTGCTGATGGCAGAATACCTCACTCACCGGCTTTCCATCATTGGAACCCTTGCCTTCAAGAGCTTGGCAGGTAGTCCACAGCAGAAAATTGTACACTTTCTGTCGGGTTACACCCCATCCCATTGATATAGGACCGATGAGTCTGTACACCATGAGCTTGACGGAACGCCGCCGCTAGTTGATTCAAAGGGATCACTGACGGCAGCAGAAAGCCCGGCACGAGGTCCAGGATAGGGTAAGCTTTCGCGCAACTCCAAAAGAAGCTCATGACATCGTGATATACTTCGAGGCGGTCGGCTGCAGTGTGGAATCTGACGTTAGTCCTGTACCATGCAAGGAAAGGATGTCGACCATTCCATACCTTGGTGTTCGCCGAAGAATGCCAAGAGATTCACACGAGTGAAGATGCGTAGGAACGTTGGCATGAGTCGGACCTTTTGCCACTCACCATGACCTTGTTCGCATTTGTCTAGTAGTGAAGGCTCGTACATCAGTGTGAGAGACTACGATAGGCAAGGTCTCTTCTCTCCATACACATACCGTTTAGAGGTGCGATCTCTAAGGCCACCGTCTCCCTAATACGTATCTGAAAGGCAATGCTCATTTCGGGAACACTCGTCCGAAGTTTGTTCTTTAGCACACCAAGTCCAACGCGAAATGACTCAGCCTGGGGTCCCTTGTGCTCGGGCGATACTTGAAGATGGCCCAATATTGGATCCGTGAACGCAAGCTGTTGTGCTTTAATAATGTTCCCATACTGCCGCACAAAAGCTTGACGACACTTGGGGGCCGTACTTCGTGCAACGCCTCCTCCATCGACAGCACAGACTCAGGTTCACATTCCAGTTGCTTGAGCTGATTACGGTCCGATATGAAGACGATCCAGCGGTCAGTCATCGGAATAGCGAAAGGTCTTCCATGAGTCTGAGCACATCAGAGGCCTCCTTGCAATGATGCGGGAATGTCTTGCACATACTGAGTCATATGCCTTTTGCAGAAGCGTTTCCGAATCAACAATCATGCGCAATGCTGTGAGCCACCTACCCAACGGCGTTGGATATGCCGCGATGGTGATGTTGGACTAGACAAAGGGTCAGTGTCAGGATTGATGATGCGATGTCCGCGTATATTATACAGGGGCCTTCCACCAGAACTTCCAGAGTAAAGCCGCTGTTTGCCAGGCCAAAAGAGCGTAAAATGCATAGTACCAATGCCAGTACCAGTCATGGGAAGGATTAGCGAAGCTCAAGCTGGAGATCGATGATAGCCTCGAGAATATCACAAGAACAGATTGCTCGCTAACGGATATTGCGTTCTTCGCATCTACACGAAGTTCGCCCTTACCAAGAATTGGAAATGGGATGATTGTGAGTGGCACCAGTGCAGACCGGGACATTTCAGCAGGCCCCAGACTGACTGCTTTGACTAGTAACCTGCTCGCTGGGTTTCGTGAGCCGCTGTCATCTTTGCGTCAATGAACACAAGCGTCTAATGCTGTATTTTAGATGTGCGGCATCGTGTACTTCGTGGCAGTAGTCAACGGTGAATGGCCTTGCTATCTGTTACCTGTCAGCTGCGCTGACCATCCAAAGGATGTATCAACGGAGGAACAGGTAGACACATATGGGACATTCACCTGGACAAGGCTTTGAACAAAAGCAGCCTCTACGTGAGTGATTGAGGTATAGTTGTCTCTAAAGTACCTTGCTAATGACAAAATAGCAAGACTACATCACAACGATCTTGGCAACGCCAGCTTTGGGTCTCATCAAGTCCAGCCTCTTCATTCAATACTACTTGCTGTTCCGCCCTCTACGATGGATCAGGATTAGTGTGTGGATTGGAGCTACCATTTCTGCTCTCTTCTACGTCCCCGTCTCAATCACAGCGTTTGTGTTGAATAGCCCGTGGCCTGGGGAGTCTTTTCTCGACGATATCCTGTCATGGCATTACCTCAAGTTCGCACAATTATCCATTCCGACTGGCGTCATCGGCATGCTGGTAGACTTGTACCTCTTCATTCTGCCAATCCCGGCTGTTTTGACCTTACAGATGTCCACGGTCAAAAAGCTTGGTGTTCTGATCATATTCATGACTGGGGGGCTGTAAGCTTCCGTTTCAAAAGAGCGAAAGACTTGGTTGCGAAGGCTAATCTGTCATCGATTCTAGTGCCGCGATTGCATCCATTGTGAATCTATACTATCGGGTCCAGCTCCAAGGAAAACTCGGCGACCCATCCTGGAATGTCGGCCACATCTTGATCTGGACGTAAGACGTCCTGCCTACCTATTAGTTGCTTCTAATAGCTAATGATGCACAGACAAATCGAGATGTTCGCCGGCGTAACTGCCTCCAGTATGCCCACCGTTAAACAATTCTTCACTCGCCAGGATTTCTCACTCATGTCCTGGACGTCATCCGTGAAATCCAGCCTAACGCACTTGCTAAGCAGCTCTGCACGGGAGAAGCTTGATGATGACAACCCTAACTCCACAAACTGGGGCGGAAGCAAAACGCATACTCTGGAAGACCACGAAGCATTTAGGATGAGAGATCTGAAAGCGGGTAGCTGTGAGCGCAAAACGGTGAAGGCTCATCGGACGGGAGACTCGCAAATCTATCTTACAACCGACATTTCTGTTACTTAGGAACAACTAGGCGGTGCATCGTTTACGCTGATAGTTCACAGCCTCATCACAGGCTGCTATCGTTGATTAGACGGCAGAGAGTTAGTACCAACTTTCTCTTGTTCAAATTCTTATTAGATAAAACTTATTTTATCACTTAGGTATAGTTCTATACTGTAGCTGTAATTATCCAGAAGTAAGGTAATTATTATATATTCTCTTTTCACTGTTTTAACGAAACATACCTACCCGTGCTACCTTAGATGGCTTGTAGCCTTGTAGGTGTGCGTTCGCTCGCTTAGTCGATACTCGTACGCACGAGGTTTCCGCGCACTCTAACCTAGGAAAGTTAGTTACAGATAGTATCGGGTTTAGCGTGCTGGAAAGGTCATAGTTAGCGTGCGCGGAAACCCAGTGTGCGCGGGTAGATCCAGTAAAACCCGATAGGGCTGAGCAGGAGAATAAGAATGTCTGAAACCGACCCTCGATCAATGTCGTTCGTTTAAAGTGGGTCTTGACTGCATCGTGGCGACATTGACCCCCCACCTATGTCCGACAGCTCTGATTCTCAAAACTATGTGCGCCAGAAATCATGCTTGTTCATCCCCTCTCCTCAGCCGCTCCACTTCTTGTCCCCGTACAGTTACAACTCAATATCAGAGGCCGACGCAGTTGTCCTCTGCCTCCTTGCGGATCACCCTGCAAATAGCTGTGGACAGTCAGTATGGCCTTTCAGCTGCTTTCAGCGTCTGCCGCAACGACGCTCCTGATCGTCATCTCTATCTTCGTCATTCGCCATCTACGTACCCTACCGACCCCACAAGCTGCGAAGAAGCCAAACCACCTAGACCTGACAAGCAGCTCACTCGAGCCTACCATACTCAGCAAAAGCCTTGCAGTGGCACTGCCCGACAGCGTCATCTTCCCGCATGATGCTGCCGCCTTCAAGCAGTCGATGAATTCTTACTGGGCACAGCAAGAGTGCGAAGTAATCCCAGCATGCGTTGTCCGGCCTCGCAACGTTCAGGAGCTCTGCACGGCGGTCACTATTCTCAAGCGCGAGTACGACGAACGAGGAAAGCAAGCTGGCGAGGCAAGAGCGGAAGGACTATTCGCTATACGCAGTGGGGGCCACTCTCCGGTCTCCGGCGCTGCGAGCATTAAGGGAGGTGTTGTGGTCGATCTTGGATTCTTCTGTGAGGTAACACTGTTGGAGGATGGATCGAGCGTGGCCATCGGAGCTGGTGCCAAGTGGATGGACGTTTCCAAAGTCCTAGACGAGAAGGGTCTCGCGGTTGTTGGAGGCAGAAACTCTGCTGTCGGGGTAGGCGGCTTAACTTTGGGAGGTACGCTTCTGCTTTTTACGTCTCAATTTGCCCCTCCCCACCGCTTTAATTGCAAGTGGGATCGTTAAGTATCCCGCCAGCCGCTCCACCATGCCTCTGTTCTGGAGCTGACACAAAGGTACAAAACAGGCGGTTTCTCCTTCTTCTCCCCCCGCTTCGGCCTGGTCTGCTCCAATATCCTCAGCTATGAACTCGTCCTCGCCTCTGGCTCCATCATTACAGCCTCCGCTTTGACGAACCCCGACCTCTGGCGCGCCCTTAAGGGCGGCTCTAACAACTTTGGCATCGTCACGCGTTTTACAACCCGCAGCTTCCCCTCCACTAAAATATGGAGTGGCTTCCTTTATATGCCCGCCTTCCAAACCGCTAAGGTCCTCGCGGCTTTCTACGAAAGTGTCAACAGAACCGATTCGGGCGATCCTAGCAACACGTACGACAACTACGCCGCTGGCCCCATAGCCTGCTGGTCCTATATCCAGAAAATCGGGGTCCAGGCTATCTCCGTTAATCTCGTCTATACCAAGTCCCCCGAGAACAAGAACAAATGGCCGGCCCGTTGGCGGACCTCCTCCTTCGGGTCGCTCTGGCGTCTCTGGAGCACCTGCAAGGTCCGTACCCTAACCAGCGCGACCGACGAAATGAACGCACTCAACCCTCCTGGCAGGCGCCAAGTCTTCGCCACCACAACTATCAAAAACGACCCTGCCACCCTCGCCGCGGCGCACTCCGCCTACTACGATGCAATTGCCTCACTCCGCCGTGTCAACGTCACGGGCTTGGTTTGGACGCTCGTCCTGCAGCCGCTCCTACCGGACTGGGTCTGCAAGGGCGATGCGAATCCGCTGGGTCTGCATGATTGCACGCATGGGCCTCTCGTTATCGTGAGCTTCACGGTCAACTGGGACGAACGTCAGGATGACGTGTTCGTCAAAATGACGACGCGCCGCGCTGTCGAGCAGATCGAAGTCGTCGCAGCGGCAAACAAAACGGGCCATCCATGGCGGTACTTGAACTATTGCGCAGAGTGGCAGAGGCCGTTCAAAAGTTATGGCGAGGAGAATTGGCGGTTCTTGCAGGGGGTGAGTAAGAAATACGATCCTGAGGCATTATTTCAAAAAGGTTGTATAGGTGGTTTTAAGCTTGATGTGTGCTCGCGGGCGAAAGCTTAATGGACTTGCGATATCTGCGGCTTCGTCCCTCCGGCCTTGAAGACTACAGTACCTTAACATCAATCTGGAATCCTGGCTAGTGCCATTACACTGCCCGCTAGCCTGGTTGGGGCTAGCGCCAATTGCGGCACAAAACATACCCAGATACAGTACCCCGCGCTAAGTCTTCGGCTGCGCTCCCCCAACAAACCACCCCCCACCTGCATTCAAACATTAAACCCTCAAATCAAGCTGGGGAACTCCAACATTTGGGCTATTTATTTAGTAGTAT
>JAABUZ0100000297.1_pt1 | contig 127042 bp, 132 predicted proteins | sample 5562091 | NCBI WGS metagenome assembly JAABUZ01 (sample SAMN12813069, study PRJNA571459) | rock metagenome | isolation source: Antarctica rocks | place: Antarctica: Victoria Land, Linnaeus Terrace sud | collected 2015-12-21 | reverse complement strand
GAAGCTGGCTACATATGTGTGTTCCTCAGCCGACGCTAGGCCCAATAGGGACTAGTCAAGGTGACGGAGCGAGGATAGGCCTGGTAAGGCTAGAAGGCTGAGCCTGGCAAGGCTAGGATCGTGACAGTATTTAACTTTCTGCCTCTGTATTGAGCAATCGATTAACCTGATTACTCTTTCTCGTTGATCGTTTATGTAGCCCGAAGCGCTTCGTCTTCTTCACTTTTCCCTTGATTTCTTGCTGCAGAATGAACGAATCGATAGTGTCTAACTTGCGCTAAAGACGAGTACAGTACAGAATTTCACTTTTGAATGCTGCTGTTCGAAACAGGTCTCTTTTATGAATGCTAATGTCTGAAGCCGATTGTGAATGCTATCGCAAATTTAGATCATAAATCGACAAGACACAGACCCTTGATCTATCGAAAACGTTTGAAGACTTTCAAATTCTCTCAAAAAATGATCATTTACAGACATCTCAACGTCTACAATGAATGCTCGAATTCTTAAGATAAGACTGTCCGACATATTCTTCGAAAGATTGCTGAGCTTCTTTCAAGTTTGAACACTCTCTCAAGAGTTTGCTGAAGAAATCAAATCCTGAAGAGAATGATGACATAAATCGCAAGATTATTGACGTCCTTCATACCGAGATTCGACGACTTTCTGAAAAAGGTCGAGAAATCGATCAGAACTTTCACCCTGCGGCGACTCATCCGCAGCCAAACACTACGCTCAATGCGATTCCGCGAAACCCCAAAGCAGAGCTGATCTTCACTCGAATTGCGAATTCGCAAAATAAAATCGACACTATCACAACTCCCGATGATCAAGCAAATACAGATGAGAGCAATTCCTCGACGGCAGGTTCTACAGCATTCATTCAAGAGAATTCTCAAGATGTCTCATCACATATGTCAACGAACGAAACCGAGACAGGCTGCAATGAATCATCTCTAGTGATAAACCCGCCAGGTATTTCCCACCAGACCATTCGCTTCGACGATACCTCACTAACATTGGGAGACGTCACGAACGATGTTGAGCAGAAGCTGCAGAAGATCGCCAGTGTTATAAGCGAGGCTTGTCGAATCATCGTGTTCGTGAACGCCGAAATTAGTACCAATTGCGATATATCTGTGAGTACTGATCTATACTTTTGATCATCTTTAGATAACAATTATTCAGAACTTTCGATCTGAGATCGGTCTTCACAAGACGAACAGAGAGCTCTTCGAGAGAGAAGTGCTCGATGACGAAGAAAGAAGAAAAGAATTGTATAAATGCTTGATGAAGATAAGAAACAAAGCAAAATCCGAAGATCTGATTCAAACGAATATGCATCGATTTCTTCAAGTTCTTCGAAGATTCGAAAAGCTTCAAAGATGTTATACTCAGAATCTCGATGAACTGAAGACAAGAACTGATTTGAATGCTGATATCGAATTCAAAGACTGCGACGTGATTCAGTTGCATGACAATCTTGACTTCTTCAGATGCTCTTATTGCAGGCATCTCACGAATTGAAATAGCGTGCGCGAGACGATTCTTGCTTTCGAAGAGATTGTGTCATGCTCTGAATGCGCGTCGAGGGTAGAAGAACGGCGAAGAAGGAAAGAAAGAACAAACATTCATGTGAGATATTTACGACTCAACATTGTTCTCTTCCAAGATATTGACGACTCTTTGAGCGAGACAAAAGCGAGAATTATCGACAAAGACGCGAACTCAAAGCCTGATGTTCTTCTGATTGTCGATACATCATTGATCATCGACGGTTCGAGATACGAGCTCAAGAACAAGCTGATTCCGGCGATACGTCGAAATGATGGAAAGATCATATACATTAACAACAATCCTTCCTCGAGAACATTTTCCAAGCCCGTGACCGATCACATATTCGAGATGAACTGCGACCTCTGAGTGCGAGACCTTGCCGCATGCGAACCTTTCTTGCGGGAAAATGAGGCGAAACAGGCTCCTCAGCGTCTCTCTTGCGACTTCGACTTTCAGTCAAAAGCGAAGACTGTCGATGAAGTGATCAAAGAGACTGAGCTTAAACTGATCTTCATTGATGATTATTTCGATGTTCAGTTCAGAATCAGAACGAAGAAAGAAGTCAGAGAAGACTTGAGTCTCTTTCTCTCACAGAGATGACTTTCGACGTCTTCTCTTATGTGCGTCTTATCGCTTTTCGGATGAGGTGAATTCATCAAAGTCCTACACAGTAAGCTTACGAAATTCGATGCGAATGACGTTGAAAAGAGAAAGAAGATGCTGAACGAGCCTGTGTGACCAATCGAGCGAAAACATACTCGCATAATCATTCCGCACAATCTCAACGATCACTGAATTCTGATCGTAGTGAATATATCGATCCGAACTATAAGCTACTACAGCTCACTGTCTGAGTATCATCTGAGTGATTGTTGTGAATTTATGAAGGCGCAAATGAAGCGAGTCGATGAGAAACTCGATCAAGACTATTCCACGTGAAATTCTCTCATTGAAGGCGTAAGTACACTTCCTCATTCACAAGTTCAGTTGACTGATGAGTTTATAGAGTTCACATCAACAGACTAATGACTCGAACTGCGAGATATACCTTCTGAAGAATGCGAGGCGCCTCAGTCAAGACGAGATCGTCAAGAAAGCGTCAATCGATGCAGATAGCTTAAGAGTTTTTTATGCCGAGCTACTTCTGGCCAGATCTCTTTACGAGACTAGCGAACAGATCATGCTGAAGAGCGTTCTCTATTCAGAATCCTCGAGATCATGACAGATTGATGCTGCGTCTCGCTTCTACACCTTCGAGCTCGACTTCACAAGAGCGAAACGAAGAAAATTGCAAATTGAAGAATTGAATGCTCAAAACGCTATTCCTGATGAAGATGACTCGAACTGAGATGAAGATGATACTCAACCGTTGAATCTCGCGACTATAAAAGCTAGAATCTCAATTCTCTTTGCGTCGTTTCTATCATGTCCTTGAACGACGTACTTGAAGCGCTTTGCCAATTGTCGCATTCAAAGAAGCAACAAGTCAATGAGATTTGCTCGAACTTTTCGTCTGCTTCAGATAGTGGCAGCTTTCGGCTGTTCTGAGCACTTCATGACATTAAAGAATGCCGTCGCTCATTACCGCGTGCTAGCGCCAGAAGAGCTCATAAAAGCATCGCTCGACTTATCTAGTCATTTGTACACAGTAGAACTTTGAACAGAGCGTCTCGAATTAATCAATATGATTCTTCAACGATTCGTACGCGCTCATTTTACCTCACTAATCGATGAAGGAACGAATCTTTTTCAAGACAGATCTGAGCAGATGATACTACACAGCCAATGCGCAATCACCAGATTCATTAAGGCTACGATGATCAAGATATATTCGAGGATGAAAGAATGAGACTCTTCCCCTAATCACGTCGAAAGGTTCGCATTCCTGAATGTTCAGCGCAATCTCAGAAGATGAAGACGAGAAGACGCTATCTGATCTATCATTCAAAATCGATTCTCTTCTCTTGCTCTTCTCGCCCTAGTGCTCTATCATGTTCGAATGCTGTTCAATTCTCAGAGTATTTCAGAATCTTCGTAGGTATTAATGAGTTTTAGCCAGCATCTGCTGATCTGCAGCAGCTTTCAAACCGAGATTCCTCGGGACGCTCGGATTCCCTTCGTCGATGCTCTTGCCGAGCTTCGTTCGAGCCTTTGGAGTTACGTACCTAAACTGGCGCACCTCTTCGATGTCCTTTCTAGTCCCGACAAGCTAAAAACCCGCAAGTTCAAAATAGAGCTTGCCATCGACGATGAAATTCGGAACGCCTCTCCGGACTCGATACTGCTGATAGATGCTTTCGACTACGCAAATGACAGCAATAGCGATCTGCTCCGCGGGTCGGAAAATTGTTGAATCCTCGGTTGATGCTGTTTCACTCTCGTCGCAGTCGATTTCATTAAACTTAAAATAGAAAGGTCACAGTGATCGAGCCAATGCCCTCTTCTCAGATTGTATATTATTAAAAGGCGTACATGCGCTTTATGCAAGTTCACGACAGCGCCGATATCTTCACAGTACGTGCAACAGATTTGTGAGACTCAAACCCGATAGTTCTGCAGAAGACGACTTCTGCAGCTGAGAGCTCAGTTTTCCAAGAGTAAGTGCCTCCCAAGTCACTCGGGGTTGAGAGCTCTGCCGGATGAAGGGGGTTTGCTCTAAATCTGGCTCCGCCTCCAGATATGGCTCCTGACTCGGATTCTAAAGGCGGCTTTTCTCCCGCCAATTCCATTCCTCTACTGAAATTGATTAATCTATCCAAATACCACTTTTCAAGACCTCTAATCAGCACCTAGTTGACGAATCTATCCGGGAGGAAACACGTGCCTTGACTATGGAGTTGTTCATGTTCAGGAGGGTGTTCCAAGACATCCCTGAGTGCAGAGCGGCGCTCATACGCTGCCTCGCAGGCGGCAACTTAATCGCATTGAGAAAGGCCATCGGGTTCTGGCTATCGGATAAGGAAAAGAGAGCACACTTGGGCTTGCTATGGGACGTATTCGAGCACATGAAATGGACCGAGGACGCAGGCAGAGTAACCATGATGGGGCGAGGCCTTGACTTCCGCCGAGCTGAAGCACTAGTTCGAGACTCTGTTCTTATGCGCTGGCCAAAGGTGGTCCCGTTTATAATCATGATTCGAGCTCCCGTCGATTACGAGAACCTAATCCCATGGATCACGCGGACCTTGTCGAGTATAAGGAGTTCTACTAAGATGAATGTCACTGAAGTGGCTCCACGTGAGAATAGATGGGATACGAAGCCCATCGCCATCCTCGAAGGGCTCGCAGCTGGGTTTGACATGTTCATTCCAATCACGATTTTAACACAGGGAACGCCTCAAGACCAGCTTGGAACCGCAACGGTAGACTGGACTGCTGCTATGTCCATCTTCCAGCCTGCGGTCAGGAACGTGAACCGGATCGCAATTGCAAAAACGGAGTTGAGCAATTTTGGATATGAGACGGCGGCTGTCGTTACCTACAAAACTGTCGATACGTTCTGCCTAGTCATTAGTGGTCCTCCATTTATGACCAACGTCTCACTTATACTTAAACCACCTTCAGAAGGTCCGAGGTGCGATTGGTCTGGCAACCCTCAGGTATTCATGCGCGTGGTCAGCAATGAGCATTTAGTGTCTGATACAGAGCACGAAGCCATAAAAAAACGGACTGCACGTCTGGGATGGTAGGCTACTCTTCTGATAGCGCGTCGTTTAGGAGAAGAGTGTGCTGTAAGAGATGTTTGTAATTTCCTTGTGGAGGGATGAGATGACATCACCCAGGTTGGATAGTCCTAGGGGTAGTCACATAAGCGTGCTTTATGAACACATGTATTTTTATGCAAGGTTCAACCTCTTTCCTTGCACACATTAATATGGCATTCGTTCATTAGTCGACAGTCTCTCCCTCTGGTCCAGTCCTGCTGCTTCACTTCTTGCAACCCTCCATGCTGCTCCAATTCTGACACCCCTTCAATTTTGGCACCCCGATTTGGCATGGCGCATTGGAGCTATTTCCGCCTCTCCTAGGGAGTTTGTCCTAGGAGAATTCTTCTGGGGCTAAGAGGCAGCTAGGATGAGCTGGTACTGGGTCAATGACGGTCAAGCCGTGTTAATGGTTCCTGGGAGGATCGGCTCCGGACAGATCTCCTGGGACATATGGCGGTCCAATTCTGGCACCTCGCACCAATTCTGACACCCTGGTCCGTATCCCCTACTCCAATTCTGACGCTCTGCTCCAATTCTGGCTTGAATGAGCCAATATTGGATCAGTTTGACTTAAGGTATTTAAAGCTCCTAGAAGTATGAACTCAGGAGGTCTCCCCCAGGGGAACATGGTGGCAGTCAGCGAATTCTTATTCCCCACATCAGGAGGAAACATCCAGAAGCCTTACAGTTCATTTCACTCTGGTTCCTGATCACATCAATTTATTTCAGCATGGAACAGACTCAAGGTTTAGGAGAAGAGTCAAAGCTCGAAAACGAAAAAGTAATTAAGTACATGGGAACAGCTCGCATCAAACTTGAGTGGTTGCATTTCCAGGAGGGGGAACTCGACTTCAAACATATTCAGGAATTGAAATCTTGTTTTCATAAAGACTGTCGAAGACTCGATGTACGCAATCATGTTCCCGCCATTATTGATCAACAGCATCTTGATGCTGCGTTACGACTCTTCGGAATCTCAGAGGCCGGATTGCCTAAAAGCTCACGATATGAATTTCCCGAATTGGGCTTTTGGAACGGCTATCGGCTTATATGCTTACACGGACGACAAAGAATTGAGGCAGCAAAGCTGGCTCTATCGCCACCATCGAATAAGTGGTGGCCGATGAATCTCTATCTTGCAGGTACGGCTTCTTCTGTTTGACAACCAACAATTTTCTAACTGTACATTCAGACATTAGTCACGAATTAAGAACGGTCCTGACTGAAGAATACGCGAACGAAGGCAAACCCTCTGACGGTCAGATCTATCGGAAAATACGCAACTATCAGTTTCAAAAGCAGTCCAGCTTGAAAATGCGATGGTGGACTCGACTCTCTTCACATGGGGCCAGAAATTTAAAACAACTACTTCAGCACAGAGAACTTACCCTTGCCTTTGATGCTTTTTTGAAGATACCTGCGCTCTTAATAGGGATGAGAATTAGCACTCTACATAAGATGTTCGCGATAAGATGCGATGAGGTATACGTTCTGTCGTCGATCGCATGAATCTGCTCATTGATTGCTAGGAAATCGTACATTATCTTCGTTACATCAAGCAATTCTGGTCTGATCTGCTTCAGCAAGACAAGACCGCGATGGCCAAGGTAGACCAAGTCATCGTGGAAGCGTTACAGCTCACCGCGCCATGGGCATCAACACTAGATGCCAAGATTCTACGTGGTAAAGTGCTGGGCGGGGAAATCTTTTGCCGTTTTAGCCAACAAGAACGTGAAGGGATCTGGATTAGGTTACAGTTCTTCAAGGGTCTGGTTCCTTCTCTGTTCGAGTTCTTTGAGAATGTTAAATGCCTTGAGGCATGGGCCGACTGCCTAAAATGGCTGGTATGTCTAGGTCCTCGGGAAACACTCTTCACGGCAATGAATAAAATCTATACTGGTATAAACCAGAGCGTAGACTCGGCTCTGGTGCAGGAAAACGAGATCACGTTCAAGTCTGTGCCAGCAAGTTCCGCTCGTCGAATAGACCTGGGATATCGACAATTACACGCCTTCGCCATGCGATACCACTGTGAAATGCCGAGAAAGCCCAGCGGGAAGGACCTTCTGGCAAAGCCAAGGGCCATGTTAGACACAACGAGATTGCGCGAGATGGCTGATCTTGCCAATCGTTTGGGGTTTGAGTCGCCCGAGATCATCGCCTTAAAGCAGTTTTCAAAGTCAGCAGACCCAACGATAGTAGGAGGAAACGAAAGGCCTGCGCTCGTCACGGATGATTCAGGGGAAATTAGAAAAGACAGATGCGGAATGCCACATGTTCAAAATTACGAAGAGAACCGTAAGTTTTTGTTTATCACTCATTTATATGACGATAGGGATGAACAATTCGAGGGGATCACGTCCTACTTCAGGCTAAGATCCACGTACTTGAAATTTTATGGCATGCCGGACGACTCTAATTCACAACAGCATCTCACTACAGTGACAGAAGAATCACTATCCTCGACTTTCCCTCTAACTCGATCGGTTTATTCGTCAAGAGAAGATCAGACACGAGGGACTGAGCACAGAGAGGTTGACGGGAAACATACAGAAGACACAATGATGCAGAAGAGAGAGGGAGAGAAACAGAGATCTTCGTTCCAAGCAGAAGATGCTCTTGCACAAGAAGTAACGATGCAACGACAAAAGCTCTTGTCTGACGCAGGCGTGCTTGAAAAAAAAGAGCATGAACAAGAACAATATCGGCAGAAGCTTGCGAAGAACGCAAATGCAATCGTGGAAGAGAAGCAAAGACTAGAACAAAAACGACAAAAGCTCTTGTCCGACGCAAGCACACTTGAAAAACAAGAGCAAGAGCAAGAAATTTATCGACAGAAACTTGTATGGAACGCAGATGCAATCAGAAAACAAGAGCAGAAGCAAGAACAGCGACAACAAAAGCACTTGTCTCATGTAAACATAATTGAAAAGCAAGAACAAGAACAAGAACAGTATCGACAGATGCTTATAAGGAATGCAAGCGTATTCAAACAACAAGATCAAGAATCAGAACAGCAACGACAGAAGCTTTTGTCTGACGTTAGCACACTTGAAAAGCAAGAGCAAGAGTATCGACAGAAGCTTATAGAGAACGCAGACACGCTCAGAGAACAAGAGCAAGAACAAGAACAACAACGACAAAAGCTCTTGTTCGTTGTAAGCGCACTCAAAGAACAAGAGCAAGAACAAGAGCGACGAAAACAAAAGCTTATCTTCAACGCAAGCGCGCTAAAAGAGCGAAAGCAAGAGCAGAAACAGATGTATCAAAAGCTTACGAGAGATGTCTATACTCTTAGAGAACAAGAACAAGAGCAAGAGAAACAACGTCAAACTCTTGCGAGGAAAGAAAACGAGCTACGTAATCGAAAACAAAGGCAGGAGGAACAACGACAATCACTCGCGATGATCGCGAGCGAGCTCGTGAACCAAGAACAAAGGCAAGAAGAAAAGCGACAAAAGCTTACGAAGTACGCAAACAATCTCAAGAATCAAGAACTGAGGCAAAACGAACGACGACAAAAGCTTACGACGAACATAAGCGAGCTGAACAAACAAGAGAAACGTCATAAGAAGTTGAAGAGAGATAAATTGAAGCAGAAACGAGAGCAAAAGAGCGTGAAGCAAAAAGTACTGAGAAGTAAGCAAGACGAGTTAGAGACAATTCAGAAGCGAGACGAGCGAGATATGAGAAAGCTACAAAGACAAAGTCAAGAAGAACTGACGAATCTTGAATTACCATCTCTCTTAGAGCTCGAGCATGAAGAAATATATGCCGATCAAATTACATCTGAAGTACAAGCGAAAAACTATTCAATGAACGCAGTTCAGAAAGATGAAACTCAAGTAGACGTTTCAGCATCCGAAGGTGAAGATATTTCGACACAAGAGCACGAACTACAACAGAATAGAACGCAGACGAAGGATCAAGAGAAGAGACAAACGAAGAAAACCCAAGGTGATAGATTACATGAGCCTGAGGTTCAAGAGATGAGCCAAGAGCATGAAGTGCAAGAGAGAGAGCATGAGCATCAAACGCAAGAGAACGGGCAAGAAGGTAGAGCTCACGGGGATGAAGCACATGAGGATGAAGTAGATGAGAATGGAGCATATAAGGATGCAGCACATAATGATAAGGCCCAAGGCGATAGGCAAGCTGAAGAAGCTCAAGAGGTTGTGCAGAAGAATAAAGCACATAAGGAAGGGCAAGATAGTGGTGCGCATGAGGATGACATACGAGAGTATCGAGCACGGAAGCGCCGAGTGATGACTAATGAGAGCGACGATGATGTCGCACTTCGAGCACAACAGTTACGGGAAGGGCGAAAACCTGTGGAAAAGGGCAAGTATCAACGGCTTAACAGATTTGAGCTATCAAGTCATGATACGAACCGGGAAGATGACACGTCAATGAATGACACTGAAGAGGAAGATACCACTTTCATGTCAAGGAAAAAGTCACAGACGCCGCGTCGACAACAAAGACAGGATCTGCAGGCACAGCAAAGAACTACAAACGCAACGGCAGCAGTGATGACGGAAATCACAAACGATTCAACCGGGTTGGCTTCTGATTTTACTTATGAAGCGCCATCTCGGGCTACATAATCCGCAATGCCAAATGAATGCGGACACATATTATCAAGCCTTATAATATGTATAGCGCAAATGCCTCACGATCACGCTTTCGATCACTGTCTATTCGCAGCTGTGAATGAAGTAAGCTGCAATGCCCGGTCAACTCGCCAGCTACGTTGCCATCCCTCCTAGCCTGTGTTCTACCGTAAAGAATACATGGGCACCAGGTAGCCAAGCAGCCTAGTGTTGTTTATATTAGAGTACTATTTTTGTAATAATCTTAGGGACTCACATGTGTCGATAGGATTGAAGCAGTCAAATATCTTATGGTTTCATGACCTCGACATTGCTAATGCTTCGATAGGTATTGCGTTAGAATTCACGGAAAATAATTTAAATGTTTAGAAGAGAATACAAAAAGTAAGGTACAGTTAAACAAGAGAGCGCGCACATATAGATTCAGTATATATAGGTGTCTTAAATTTTAAAGGATGACTGCGCCTAGCTCACGGCCAAAGCTTCATTTCTAGTGAAGAGCGAAATCCAATTATGATCCACATTGTAGACACTGTCTTGTTGATTGATTAGTCAATTGATGGTATCGCTTTGGAATTGGATGCGCCTCCTGGTTCATTCACTTGGGGCTCCCTCATTCCATTTTTGGCTCTTCGCTTCAGTTCTGGCTCCTTCGCTTCAGAAGTGGCTCCTCTGCTTCAGGATCGGCTTCCCGGCGTCAAAAATGGCTCTTTGCTCCAAAAGTCGATCCTTTGCTTTAGATTTAACGTCTCACACATAGCAATATACTGGTTCAGAGAGGTCGCAATGCATCTAGACGAAGAAGCTCAATTTAGATCTCTGATATTCCGGATTATTTCCTGACTGTATCTATTTAATGAGCATTACAAATATAGAGCTGAATTTGTGAGAAGTATTATGTGGAGGATTTAGAAAAAGATAAGCACCATTTACAAAGCTTGACCTCAGACGAGTCTAGCGCATGTCGCGTCGGGCAGCGTAGTAGAGAAGTCTGACGTGCTGGTTTCTGTTGTGAAATGCAAATCTTTACCCTTCATGGAACATCAACGATTGGCCTTCTGATTTATCAAGTTCTTCCAATTGCAGCTTAAGTCGTTCTGATAGCCTGGTAACCTTATCCATCGGTGTATTCTGGAGGAGGATCGTAGACCATGTGCTCTACAGCAAGGGAGTAAGCCATAGCAATCCAGTAGTAAACTGTGGGTCGAAGCCATTTTAAAAAGATGGTTGCGTTGAGCCGGTGAAGGTGATTGTCGTGGTCATATATCATGAAAGGAATGTCTAGAGGCATGATGTCGGCCAACTCGACGATATTTTTAATGATCTCGGCACGACAATGTTCGCGGCGTGAAATCAGCTCAAGCTGCGTAGCCCTTCGAAGACAATCCTTCCGCGGATGAGAATCCGAATGGGAAGGCGCTCTGGCAAGAGATGAAGTGATCTCTAACATAAGTTCGGTTTGTCGCCCTATATACGCAGCGCGGCTGTTACTCATCCAGGTGAAGTCAGAGGTCGTGATAGAGTAGAGGACGAAGACCTCGAGAACGGTGCGAATATAGGGAAACAAACTTTTGTCGTTTTCAGCGAGGCATATTTCCGTAGTAAGAAAGGTGACGACGGAGGCGAAAGTTTCGCGGCCGGAAGCAGAGAACTCCTGTAGTATGTTTTGTAGTTCACCGACATTTTTGTCTTCTTGGCGCAGCAATGTCGCCGATGACCCATCAGTCAGGATGAAATGCCAGTCGGCTGTACTTTGATCTTGGTGCAGGAGCGAGCGCAAACTTCGCCAGAATACAGACATGGTGATACTTTTTCTTTGTCATATGATTGCGAGAAGGATCTCTAATTTAAGGGTTGGTCATCGTAAACGTTATTCCATCAGACTTTACATAAAAAGATTTTGCTTCGTCTCTCTAGCGTATGTATAACCTGACCTTCAATCAAAAAGATCCCCGAGGTTCGGAAGCTATCGTTTCTGAAGTCATGTCCCGAGAAGTTCACTGAATTAATGGTCACTGCCTGGTGTGAATGTCACCATTTCTGGATGCCGTCAGTTGTGGATGTCGTCATTTCTGAATGCCGTCAGTTGTGGATGCTGCCGATTGTGGATGCCGTCATCTGGCTCGCCTTCTAACAATGCAGCCAGTTCCGAAGTGCTTGACAATCGTTCTTGATTATTCCCTATCAAACCATTCTAGAGACATTGCACGAGGCTATCAGCTTTCTCACCAGAAAGCGCAACAGTATCAAGTCAACATGGCGATAGTGAAAAGTGAACGGCTTCTTCGAGAAAAGCTTCGCAAGCGGAGAACAAATCTATTCAAGAAAGCGAACGAGTTGGCGCGGATGATCAACTCGAAAATATACATAGTTGTTCAACATGACGACAAGTTTCATACATATAAATCAACAGAAGAATCGAACTGGCCTCCTCCCGAAAGAGAAATTGTGAGTACGCCTGGTCTACGGTCAGATCACTACTGAAGATGACAGGGGATACACGATCATCAGTGTCACAGACGTTCTGCAGATTTTCACAGTCCCAAACCAAGAGAAACTCAGATGATGTGAAAATCCAATCAGCCTGATAAAGGCCAAGTCGGCTTCAGGTTTCTCAGGGAGGCGGAACATAATGGAGATCGCGCCCTTGCTGATCGACGTACCTTGACTGCAGCTCAGAACAAGTCAGTACTGCGAGGAGGGTTGGAAGGCATGAAATTTCCAATGATGATGTGGCTAGGCTATATGATAGGCTCGCAACGGGTAGGTTGAAAGAAGTCTGGGCGCGGATGGTAGATATTCAACCTTTACTAGTCTCGTGTAAAGGCTTGAGGTCGCGAATAATTCTGGCCTCGTTTTTATTACGGATCCGTTGGCAGACCCTCTTGAATAAATCATCGTTGAAGAGAGAATCTTGAGGCACTGTCTGATCTGCATTGAGTAGAGTCTGGCATAAAGCCTTGCATTCTTTCGTACTGACCACCTTGTCGTCATCATCCATATAGATGCCAGCAGATATAAGTAACTGCTCGTAGCGCCGACTCTTGACGGCAGGATTCTTTCCCTCTCTCAGAGAAACACCACTTATATTCGATTCATGTTTGCTGAGAAACGGAGTTGACCTCTTCCGAGTAAGTGAATTAGTCATGCTGCTGTCTTGCATGAAATTTCCTTCAGGCCAGCTTCCTTCTTCGATCCGAAGCTGGATGGGGTTGACGTCGCTGTTCTTGGTGTCGCTACGAAGATCTGTACGTGTTACGCCTTCAACAGCACGGTTTGCAGGTGAGGCTCGTTGACATTTTCGGGTAGGGCTTTCCCCGGCTTGGGAAGGTGTATAGGCAGCTCCTTTGGCCTCAGGTGTGTAATTCTGTCCAAGCTCTTCACTCCGTTCCGCTTTCGATCTAGATTGAAAGGGTTGACTGACTCCTGTGGATGCTTTGGCCTGAGTTAGTGGTTGCAGTTGTACGCCAAGGGATCGTAGAACGTATCTCTTTGTCAGGCGTGATACTGGTTGGGAAGGAAGTTGAAATAGTTGCTCTTGAATCTTCGGTTGTTGATAAAGGCGTTTTCTCCTTTGTAGACGTGCGCTCTTACAAACAGGCGTAACTGGGTTTTTTCGTTTGATACCGCGTGGTTGTGCTGCTACAGGTTGTCAGCTGAAAGAAAGGTTTGGAATGTATGGTGGCTGTTTTACCTTGGTTTTTCAATGGGTTCAGCGAAGGTTGCCGCCCATATCTCTTAACATCTGACTTTGCTCGTGGTGGGAACATGATGATTGGGAATGAGGGGATGGGAGGCCACGTCTTTATTGCCGCTGGTGCGCTGTAGGATAGTGTTACGAACATGCCAACAGAAGATGTGGTGGTTGGCAGGCAGCGAAGCCTTGGCGGCGGCACAATTTTGAGGCTGCGACAGTAACCTAATTGGTCCATGAGTCATCGGGATCATCCGCAGCCCGCCTGAAACACATCGTTCTACTTTTAGATTGGCAACCACTACCCACTACAACATCGACTCGCTTTGTCTAACTGGGCAAGGCTGACCCTGCTTTGACGAGGGTAAAGTAATTCCGTCCCGCCTTCCCAGTCTCAACAGCATCGATCAGATCGCGAGGAAAACTTCCCATACGTTCCTTGACATGCGTGAGAGATGGGAGCCCATTAACATTACACTCCACACTCTCGCGTCTCTCCCTCGCCCTCGACGCTGTGATGCCATGTTTAGAATCGTTCCTGAATCCATCGCTTACCTCGGCTATTGTGAGCTGCCTTCCGTGCATCCCAGTTACATATCTCTTAAATGACGCCCACACTCGGCCGGCTTTTGAGTTGGATGAAAATGAAGGAAGATCCTACCGGGATACAGAACATCACCTCTAGTTTTATCGAAGGAGGTGGGCATTCTTTGGACTTCCACAGGCGGATGATTCATGACTTTCCGCCTAAGACAATGATTAAGTGGGCAGGAGGGCGTGAGTGCAAATGCCCACTACGCGGAGTCTGCATATGCAAGGTCGAATTACCCGGCCAATGAAGCCTTAAAGGGCTATCATGATTATAAAAAGCCCGAATTCATAATACAAGGTAAGGTAATAGTGCGGTCGATAGCTAACAAGGGACTTCTAACTAGTGAGCCAAGTCTCTCTTTTATATAGGGGAGTGGGTCTGCAACTGCGATTTCCAAAATCGCCCACTAATCATTGGTTCCAAACCCCATTCCCCGGCTTCTTCAACATCTGCGCCGCGCCAGTAAAATGCCCAAAAAAAGAGCTCAACCGCCAACCCCTCCGGACTTGCCTGCAGTGCCTTCCGATTCAAGAAAGAAAGAATACTACCCCGCCGGGAATACAGTGTATTATTGTCGACAGGGCAGTAAGAATCCACTGGTGAATCCCTTTCGGTCAATTCGCAACTAAGTTTCCACAAGGTGATGTATGGCGGACAGGGACAGTGGATAATGGAACCTCCAGTACTCAACTCCATATTGTATGTCACCTGTGGAATTTTTAACTTTTACGTCAAGGGCCTAAAGTCAATCACATTCTAGATCCGGGACGACGCTTCTGGAGAGAAGCTAAATATCAACGCAGAATATATATAGGAAAGAATCTAGTCTTCATAGAAGATGCAACCCAGGGGTATCGACTTACTTTTGAGGTTACAAATCTTATTTTTTGTCGATTTTCAAGTGCTTTTTGGCAACTTTATAGCTCAGATATCTACGATCTGATCCGCTCAAGGAACATATCAATAGCTCAACGTCAGGCTTAGGACTCGCTCGTTCAAAAGTGGAGAAATGATGAACGTTATTAGAGTTTCAGACAGTTGTCAATCCACGCCCACAATTTCTTATCCGCAACGAAGATATTGCCATTGCCTCTGATCCCGTGAGCCAATGATCTATGGTATCGCAGAGACCACTGAGAGACCAAAGTCAACTTTCTTGCAATCGCCAATCTTCATATATCGTCACGAAAGTATTCCCTCTCCAGTCTAGCCACTTGTTCTGTTGTCTGATCGTCTTCTTTTAACTCGTTACGTAGTGATATATATTGCTGCGACGACTGCCTTGAGCGAAAGAACTCTGAGATGTCTTGATCATGATTTCCAATAGAATCCCAGAGGGCTTTGAAGAGATGATAATCTGTAGTTGAATCAAAGTTCAAAATACGAGAGAGTAGTCACATCGGACGACTACAGCTCAACGTTCGACACAATGTCATCTCAGTTTCGATATTTTCACGTTGTGTATTCTCTTGAAGTGCGTATCGAAATCCATTTTCAAACGCAGGCAAGAGTGACACATCAACTTCATATCGTGATTGTGGTAGACCAGGAGCGATGAGAAGCATAGACAAAGACACAGAGAAACAGAATGCTCAGTCAATTATGCATGTGATATTGAAATCTTCGTCAACGAAGATATTATCGACGCTGAAGTCAGGGTGATGAATGAAGAATCGATGTTTGTGATCGTTCAAAAGAAATTTTGATACGTCGTTCGTCCGCCTTGTAATCATTTCTGAAAGCACCTCTTCAGCAATGACATAATCGATTCTATTATCTGAATCATCAATCTTGAACTGCACAGTAACGAAGTCACTTCACCAATCTGACGCTTTCCGGAATTCAGCATAGTCATCGTACTCATTTCGCGCGGGAATAGGCGCAAAGAAGCAGTGATGACCTAGTTGAAGATATTTCACGTGTTCCAAGAATGTCGAGACATGAGCCTCGTAATAGTTCTTCTCAGATTTGAAAGGCTCACGATTGAAATCTTCAAGTGAATGTCGTCCATTCAGTAGCAGACCACGAGATAGACAGGTCTTGATTTGAAATTCCCCATCTTCCTCAAAGAGTGATCCAGCCTGATCGAAACAAAGTCGAGATAGTTGCCATGTAATGACTCCGAGCTGGAAAATAATCTTTGTCTTTTGTTCGTGGGACATATTGGGCCTATTTTTCTCTGAGTCCTTCCATGTGCGCTGCAGAGGCGAGCCGTGAGCTTTACTCATGAGGATATAAGGGATACCGACATCGTTGTCCCTAGAACAGCTACTTGATCGTTAGCCCGTTCCAAAACTGAATGAGGATGGCTTACCTGTATGCAAAGACTTCGGGAACGGGGATTGTACTGTTGACCCTGATGTAGATAAGAGTAGCGGCTTCACTAGCCAACAGCAAGAGGTTCGTTTCATCCGACTTAATTGCACCGTCGTCTCGTGGGGAACGGAGCACCCACTCCACCCCGTCACGGAACGAAATTAGGATTGTTCAGTTGAAGCTACCACATGCTGGTACCTGAGAAGTGTCGCAAAAGCAACGTTGCCCTCCGCGCAGCTTGCTTACCAAACGGCAAAGAGCAGACGCATTGAAATCAGCATATTGGAAGATGCTTGCGCGTTCACGCTTTGATGGCATGACGCGTAGAGAAGGCTATGTGCTCGGGGAATGTTTGGAATTTGGTGACAATGAGAATATGAAGGCAATGCATCGCCAGAAGTTGCCAGCGGACTGGGATTGTGTTCGAAGAGTTGGCCGCGCGAGGGAGTTGATCTTAAGTAAGCATGCCAAGAATTTTAGCAGCTTCATGACCACCCGTCTCCTTTCGACCCAACAATAGAAACGTCTACCATGCTCATTTTAGCAATAAACGGTATGAGTGGTCGCGAGGCTAGCGAAGAGTCCACGTGACAGAGGCTAACGATAGTATTAAAGATTGTTCTCCCTGAACGAGACTGAGATCATTGAAGCCAAGGATGAATTCAATAGCCTTCCCACATTCAACTCGACGCATCTCATTGCGAAGGTTACGGATTCGCCAGTCGATTGGAAGAGCAATTCCCCCCGACAAAGAGCCGGAGCTTCTAATGGTGGGCATCAGCGCCAGAATTTTTCGCGTTGGCCGTACGGTCAGAAAGGTTTTGAGGGTTGACGAGGAGGCTATCACTGCACAGAACATTGAGGCCACTTGTAATGAAGCCAGCATTAATACCTTCTAGGAGACTATCCACATGTTGCAAAATGTCTATGTACCCGACCCTGAGAAGAGCTACATAGAGCTTGAGTATTACATCAACGGCACTCTTAAGAGATACGTTGATCAGCGCCGGGCAAGCATCACGGACGTATTTCTGAAGCGCTGGTCCCGCCAAATGATCGAGAGTGCCGTATTTATTCACGCTATGGGGTTCAGGCACTCAGATATCAGGCTCGACCAATGGCTGTTGGATGCAGACTTGAACGCTAGGCTCAGTGATTTCAACGGGTCAGGATATGATGGTCAAGCTGCGCTTGGTTTGGATGGGAGCAAGGCCCTGGGAAACGAAAGTCCGAGTCATTACATGCCAAGGGATCCTGCGGCGGACAGCACATTCGGATTCGAGCAACGAGAGCTAATCGATTCCTGCAAACGAGAAGTAATCGTTTCCGTCGTGGCGGACAACGAGAGCTAATCAAGTTTTGAGAGTTCTATACCAGACGGTAAATCTGTCAATCCCTTGATGTGATTGCATGAGCATGGATTGTCTTGGCGAATTAGGTTTCCCCACGTGGATAAGATAAGTAGCGCCTTCTCACTTAGAATGTGGCATCCTTCGATATCCCATTGGGCTTAATCCCACGAGGTTCTCTTTTAAGAAACGCAGCTTTCATGAGGCGTCATCGATGCATGCATAGACAGTTACCCTAGAACCTTGTCTGACTAATATCAGTGGCATCATTCAGTCGCGGCTAGGGGTAATAAAATGTATTCTTGGTCTGTTTGACGCCATGCTTGCATATTCCTCAACCTTCGAACATGCCAGCTTTGACACACTTCTAGTGACATCCAACTCCTAGGCCCCGCTATGCAAGCAAAGAACTGCGAGACCGGCTATTTCGTAACGCTCAGCATCACGAGACCCCATACTACTTATACAACTGTCAACCAGTTAGGGTCCCCAACGAACTGTGCAACAGCCACAACAACTGAACAACAAGCCATTATAACTACAACTCAGACTCCAGCGTCTTTCAACAGCCAGACCGCAGTCTCTAGTAACGATGGTAACACCTCGGCTACGACGATCGGAATTATTGTGGGATGTATCATTTTGGGGGTTCTATTGCTGCTTGCCCTTTGCTGCACCCTAAGACAGCATGGAAAGCGCTCCGACCGTCCACCACGATTAATAGCGGGACCTCCGGGACCGGAAGGACCGTCTGGACCACGAGGAGCACCAGGTATCCAAGGACAACCAGGTCCACAGGGAGCCCAAGGCTATCCTGGACCACCAGGGGCAGCTGGACCAGCGGGCATGCCAGGAGCAGCTGGTCCAGCTGGACTAGCGGGAGCACGTGGTAACCCTGGACCACCCGGCCCTCTAGGAGATCAGGGATATCGAGGACCACCTGGACCGTCTGGACCGTCAGGATCAACAGGACCACAAGGACCACGCGGGACTCCTGGGGCAGATGGATCGCGAGGACCACATGGTCCGCCAGGTCCACATGGTTTGGAAGGAGTGCAAGGACTGCAAGGTGTACAGGGCGTGCAAGGTGTGCAGGGCGTGCAGGGCGTACAGGGCCCGCGATGACGACGAGGATTCCTCTCGACCTGCTTTCTTTAGTGATAGGAGCCACGCTATACATTTCACTTTGCTGACACCAGGTTCACGAAGCGTGTAGACTTACTACATCTATTAGGAAAGTAAAGGATCGTACGGGTAGGTAAGCCTGTGATACGCCCAGTCACCTCGAGTCAGGCGCTGAGACACTGCAATCGGTCTTAATGGGCTCGCAATTGCTCGTCTCTCTTCAGTACGCCACTGTACATTTGGCGTGTCTCGCTTGATAGGAGGTGCCTGAGTGATAAGCAAGCTATTCTTCGAGGTGGTTTTGGAAGAGCCAGTGTCAGCGAACGCGGAGTTCTGAGATGGAGATTCTTCTGGTCTCCGAAATCGTCATCGTAAGCATGGTCCACCGGTCTGAAGCCTCTGCAGTAGACTGCCAATAGAACTAATGCATATGTATGAAATACTGAAGCCTGAGCGTTGTAGAAAGAGTGGATAATCACAAGAAGAAGAAACAAGATTCCGCTAAACTTCAAGCTATGATGTAGCATCCGTATACGCACGCTGACAGCTCAAAATCCTGAAAGCATCAAAGTCGTATCGGCTGTAGCATATCAGCCATGACATGTTCTTCATCAGCTCAGCTCAGCTCCCACAGATTTGCCTGTTACCCCTAACCAGCGACAACGAGCTCACCAGTGACCTTCTATGCCCCGCCGCTCTAAATTCCTTCACGCACCCCCAAAGCCTCGTCTCATATACACGAGTGAAGAAATCTGTCCTTATCACTATATGAAAATTCCAGACACTTTATCGTCCGAATCCAACCTTACCTCAGAACACCCACACCAAAGATCATGCGTCATCCTTTAGAATTATACCCTGCTTCATCCTTCGATTTCACCCTACCTGCCGCTTTTAGAGCGATTCATCTTCTGACCGGGTTCGATTACGATCTCGCCTAAGCTGGCCTGAAAAGAGTAAAGAATAGCTGTAACCAGGGGGACAATACAGTAGGCCTAAGGACTGATGGGATGAGAGATGCCACAGCAGGGTCAGGACATCCAACGTTGACCTTCCCCAAGAGAAGTATTTCTCTCAGTCCTACGAATTATATCCTTGAAATTATATCTTCGAATTCGAAATTTTATCAGTAACGAATAAGATTGAATTCCCTCTAGTCATACAGAAGGAAGTAAACGAGCAGAAAGAATCTCGAGGTTCGAAAACGTTTGCGACATGCTTGACGATAAATCTCGAGACTGAGGTTGTGCCGAAGGATTCAAAGGATTATGGAGAGGATGTTATAGTGACGAGAAAAGGGAGAGGCGCGCTGGACGTGTACACGTTGGAAGGGGTGATGAAATATGTTTTCCTGATAATGGACGCGCTCCAAGAAGGAGACTTAGAGTATGCGGAAACCTGCTGCAATCATAATAAAGGGATTCGTAGCCCTCAATCTGCGGTGATAGGTCTGACTTGAGATAAATGTGATACTGTGGCTGAGTCTGAGCAGTTGGAGGCTTAGCTAGGCAACAGCGTTGACAAATGTTATTAAAAACAACGTGAGCAGCTATAGCCGGGTACGATGCAGCCAATTCAGGCTCCTTTGTGCTGCGCCCCTCCTAGTACGGGGAGCCAGAACAGCCTCCTCCATGCATGCTCCCTTGCTGCTCCCCCTTGCTCCCTCGCTGCTCCCTCTAAAGCGGCCCTGCTCCCTTTCTCGACCCAAAACGGCAATCCCCAATCCTAAGTTCGGGGTGTATATAATATATATATAGTAACATTTAAGCTGAAACCAGCATGTGACTAACGGCTATCTACGGCATCGCAACTTTGCTCCCGCGCTAACGCCCGTTTCGTCAATCTGCTCCCTCTATGCTCCCTCGTGCTCCCTCGCTGCTCTCCTGTACTCCCCCTCAGCCACTTCCTACTTTCTCACTGTTCGCTCTGGCCAAGGGATACGATGGGCGTGCGTCTTCTGTCTGTCGGAGCGTTTGGCACACAGCCTTGCGCAGCTCTTATTTATGCATTCTGCTACAAAGCCAAGAGAGGATCTGTTAATGTATAGGTACTGCTAGACTTGATATGCTCACCACTTTCCCGATTCTCTTGGTGCAGCTGACGGTCCATGGCGGCCATGTTTAGGATTGAATACCACCACAGACAACCGGCTTCTCAATTTGCGAGAATACTGACATCCGGCGACGTTCTCAAACAATGTGGATTGTTTCTTCGCGCACCCTTTCACGGGGAAAAAATTCAACATCTGTCTCCATAACATGGCTATCTTGCATCAGCAGCCCCACCCGCTCATATGTCTGTGTCGAAGGATCCGTACACCTTAGAACAACAGAATATAGTCTTTTGTCTGACTTGCCAAGCTTCAGCAAAAACACGGATTCCTTTGGCTGAATTCTCGCGTATCCTTCTTCGTACCAAGGATAATCTGGATCGACACGGTTGGTTCCTTTTGATCTTAGTGCAACTAGGAAATCGAATTCGGATTCGCCAGCGTTGCGACTTTGCTCAGTTCTCACTCTCCTCCTACTACTATGATCTACTTGAGAGACCATCCCAGAGACAGTCAGATGGCCTGCAGAGACTTGGCCAAAGCTATCCGGGCTAAGAGTCGAGCAGCAACATTCGAGTATCTCACATAGGGGCACTGCAAGTCTCGCATCCCACATGTATACGACTGGTCCATCGACAGATGCCCAAGACCAGGTGGGAGCTGGCGGCCTCTTTATCCGATGATGATACGGCGGCGCCTTCCACCAAAGCAAATCTCCGAGTAATGACTTCCCCCAAAGGCCGGCTAGGTATTCGCATTTCATAAAACCTTCCATTTGTTTCGCAACCCCGCCAACTGCTGGCAGGCGGTCCGAGCTGAAGCTAAGATCCAGTGATGAGTAGCGTTCTACAAGTTCGTGCCACCGATCAGCCAGCTTGCTGATAGATTGAGCTGAAAGACCCAGAGGGATGTCATCCACATCCTTTGATGAGCAAATAGTGGAACCTTCGCCTGCAATTCCAGCCTCACATTTCCACTCGATCTCGGAGGCTCCGAAATGCAACTGGCGAGACGATAGCAGGCGTTCTTGATAGACCCAGGCACGAGAAAAAAGTGGAAACGCTTTTGGATAATATAGAAACTTTTGAATATTTTTCAGGTCAGGAGCGACATTTATCTCCCATTGACAGCCATCTGTGATACCATCCATGACCTTATGGCTAAGATCGAAAGGTGATGGCTTGCGAAACAGACCTCCTTGGCTGTCTGTCGAATCCGTTGCAAATATAGTGAGTGCGCCACCCGAATAGACGGAGCACATCTCACTAGACTCCCTGCGCCAATCGTCTTTGTCGTCTTGAATGATGCAAAGTGAGTCAATCCAAAGATAGTGTACGCCTAGTCTTAGCGTAACGAGAACCGCCTCTTGAAAGGTCTTGGGCAACACCATCCATGAAATGCCTCCCTGGTACTCCTTGAGCGTGGACTGCATGGTCTTCGCCTTGTTTGGCATTAATCCCCAGCAATGGCTCAGACAAATATATGGAGCGATTTCTCCCTGGGTCACGTACAACTTAACCTTTGGAACTTCCTCTCCCGAGTCTACTAGGCCTACTTCCAAGACCCTTGTAGGTAGCGGCACATCTGATTCAGAACACTCATAATGATCTTTGCGACAAGCTTGAAATCTCTCTACAGCCCAGCAGAGCGCTTTGTTGGATCCTGTATCACCAGAAATGGATGGTTTCTCCTTTATGCTTTGCCATGGAGACTGCTGGCCTACGGGAGTGTTAGGAATACGAGAATCATAATTTCTAACCTTCTGAGTCAAATAAGACGATTTTGGGCCAAGTATGCATCAATGAAGACATTAAACCAGAATGAGTACCTTGCAAGACGTGGAAAAACATGCGTCTTTGGGAAGTAGAATTCCCACGCCATGATCCCGCAGGCCAGAGGGACAGTGACAGTGTGCCCTGGTCTTTACTTATAAAGACATCTTCGATGAAAATTTTGTCTTCTTCCCGGATTCTGATAGCATCAAAAAGCAATCGACAGGACTGGCAGGACCCTTCTCGGGCGGACTCTTCTAACTTAGAAAATGGGATTTTCAAGCTGGAATCTGGAGGCTGGAGGTCTCCACAAGTATTACACCGTGTCATGATAAGAAAATTGTGCGAATGGAATGCAGAAGTAAAGAAACAAGTGATATAGTCCAACACGGCAGCACTCAAGATTAAAGGGTGTTACTAATGGGGTCCGATCGAGGCCCCAATTGGGTCAGCGCTCACTCAGCCCCACCCGACTCCGGCATCAATTGTGCGCGCTTAGGGCGGCCTCACCTTAGGCAGATTTTACAACTCTTGGCGAAGAGCATCCTGACATCATCATAGCTATGAACAATTTAGGCAACACCCTCTGCGACCCAGGCTCACCAAGCGATCTACGGTACAACGTTATGTTCGACGATGGCTAACTTTCAAATGCAACTGTGGGTGGCTGCTGGTCTTGGACAATATCGATCAAGATCACCAGGCAGACGTGGAAGATCCGCAGGCATATGCTACCGAGTCCTTCCCAACTGCCGACCAAGGCTCCATGCTGATCAGCACATGCCTTCCCCACCTGGGAGCATGCGCGACGGCGACAAAGGTGACGAGGGTTGGCCGGAAAAAATTCTCCGAACCCTCATGGACAACTCACTCCAGCCTCAGTCTACTCCTAGTAATCCTATATTTCGATAACGGTCTTCCAGACATTGAATTTGAACTCATCGATGTACGGACATAGAAAGTCTTCTGGGAATGTTAGAGGGCTTCCGTTAGCCCTCGTTTGGGCCGGTCGTAAATGCATGAGACGGAGACAAGGTATTCACGGTACCTACAGCCCTACAATACCTCCTGCTCGGAGCTTCTAGCAGACCGAGGAGTGACGGTCGGGCCGGGATATCTTTTACCTACTACTTGGTCGAAGGCTTAAGGTAGAGAGCAATGAACATTCGGAGCCTGAATTGATATTTGTGGGTGAAACACACCTATATAGTCTCGCGTGATGAAGTGTAAGTAAGCTAAAAGCATTGATCTATCCCAAACATATGCCTGGCGTGCATTTTGTACGGCGAGGACTTGGAATGAACGGTTTTATTTATGTACTGAGTATTGCTGAAAGAGAGCTCAACCTTATAGTGTATAGAGTGGCTTTACAGCAGTTGGTATTGGTCCATATACCTACTAAGATAACGTGCGAGGTTCCAATCTAGTATGGTGGTTTTCCGCTCAACATATACTCTACACTAGATGAAGTCTCTAAAGTATGGTAAGATTAATGGAGATGAACGAGGGGACGTTGCGGCTACGAATTTCCACTGTTCCTCTCAGCAATATATGCCAGCAACTCCATTGTGCGCAAAGTGTCAGGATGGTCCTCTCCTAGCTTGCTCTTCTGGAATCGCACCACCTGCTCCGTCAATTGCAAAGCATCACGTGTCGAACCTTTCTCCTCAAGAATCAAAGTCGTTACAGACCATTCCTGCATTGGGTAATCATCAAATCCTTGATTGATGCGATCGTAGACTCGAAAACGTGCATACACGCGAGAAACCAATGATAGGCGGAAGGCGTAATCCTCGGTATCAAACTTCCGCATGACAGAACTAGCCAGTAAGGAGACTGCTTGTCGACAGCCTAACTATTGCTCGACTTCAGACTTTCTGTCTTGACATCAATCGTGGACCACGGGATGCAAAGATAGCGATGTATCTATATCTCTAGTGATTAAGGAAAATGATACGAGCAGTGTGACTGACGTTTGTATTGATCGTCGATAGTTCAAGAAGTCCGATGTCGCTTCAGACTATATTGAAGAGCTGGGCGCCATCTGATCCTTCTTCGAATTGTGCCGTATGTTGTAGAAGATCGTCATCGAGATCTGATCGTGGTGATAGAAATAGGGAAGCTTCAATGACTCTGACACGTAATTCAAGATCGCGTCTTGTATGATTCGATCATATTTAGCGACACTTGCCATATTGTGTAGACCGTGTGACGATAGTCCGTGCCCGTGTGTTTCGAAAGATACTCTAGCACCTCTTTCTGACGTCTTTGATAAAGTTCGAGATACTCTTTCAGCATGCATAATGTCTCACGAATGTAGACGCTGTCTGTGACTATCAACGCGAGACGATCAAGAGTCTCGACAACTTTTCGGCTCTCTTTCTTGAGTTTGTCATCAGGAACTGTGTCGCTATATGCAGTTTTGAAAAGCAGTGTCTCGAAATCATCATATGATATTCGTTCGACTTTCTGAGATTCGACAGTATTGTACTAGCGACATTCTAAATTGCGACTAGTGATGATAATATGATCTCGATCATCGACTAGAAAATATGAGGCTAAGGGCAAGCTCGGATCATTAGTATTGTCGAGTATGAGCAGCCATGATTGCGATGCGTTGGCAAGCGCTCGTTTGATGCTGTCGATGTTCTGATCCTTCTGTAGAGTAAGAGCGATTTGTGTCAAGCAATGTTGAATACTGTCGATAGTGCTTGCATCGATTCAGGAAACGCCCTAGTATCTAGATAATAATATCTCGAAATGTGGTCTCAGTTGATTATACTCAACATCGCACGTACCTCTCGCAATGAATATGCACATAATTCAAGCAGATCTGAGTTTTGCCCGAGTCTTCTCAACCGTAAAGCGCAAATCGTCATTGAACTTGTCGATGAGACAGCTTGACAAGTACGAGGGACGAATCAAGGTACGTACAGACTTCTTCGTGTTCAGTATAGACTGAACTGGCGAGGTGCGATAATTCAATTGCTTGTTGTATAAACCTAGCACATTGCTGGATCGAATTGACCTTTCTCAGCAGTGAGAAATCTCACGACGACGTACCCGCTTGGCTAATCGCGCTGGGCCGCTAAAAGCCGCGGACTGGGGCGGCGGGCTGTGGTCTTCGCAACATTCGTCAGAACTTTGCCATAGACCGTCTTATCGCTCTCACGGTGCGGTGTGCCAAAGAAGACGAATCACAGGGTGACATCGCGGATAGATTGATATCGAGGCTCGAGGCGCGCTTGGAATAATGTCGGGGGGACAGGTTAGTCGCTGATTTCTCCTATGACGCTCTCTGAGATCATCTCACTTGTTTCACCACGATCCCACCGAGAGAATGCAATAAATATAAGAAGCCGATCTTTTCCCTACCATCTCGTTAGTTCTTCGAGCGTAGTATGTAGACTTTGACGGATATATAAATCTCAGACTATTCTCTTTTTTTCCACTAGACTGCTAAGCAGGCCCTTCGCTTAATTGATTGCGTCCGACGTCGATTGTCCGAAGGCTGCGGCGGCGTTATAGCGGAAGGTCATGATGCGAGTACCGGGAATCTCTCAACCAGAACGCGTTCAAATTCCGGTGGGTCCAGGTCTCGATAGAACCGCGTCCGAGTGCATGCCCGGCTACGATGCTAGAACAAGACCGAGATGAGTGAGATGGTGCCAGCTGGTGTGGATTGCGAGAAGCGGGTCTTAAGGAGTAGCCTACTCAATGGTAGATGCCGTTGTAGATCCCTCTGGGATGCACAATTGACAATGCCATTTCCAAGCAGATGAGCAGCTCAGGGTGCCAATGAGCTTTACAGTCCCGGAATATACGGCATGTCGCTTACCGCAATAAGCGTGATCGCATAATTGTCATGTAGGTAGATTCAAGGACGACGTCGTAAGGCTGAAATGAACACGATGTACTGTACTTCAAACGTATCAAGCAAGTCAGCCGCACGACACTAGGCAAAATGAAGTAGTTGGCAGACCGGGACAGGTTTATCCGTCACCAAAACCTCCCCTGGGGGAATTCTGCACTCCCCCATTCTCGCATTCGTTTACAAAGTAGACAGCAGCCTGGGCCGCAGCCACGTGGAAAAATCACAGCCTCTCCTTATCAGTTGTATCGCAAGGAATACTGCTGACTCTGCCCCGTCATTGCAACCAAAACCGCAGGCCTGTGAAAGCATTCTGAAGAATAGGTAGGTATTCTTTATGCTGATCAGGGCAAGCTGATAGAGGCGGAGAAGATGTACCAGCGGGCACTGGATGGATATGAGAGGCTTAGAGGCCCAATCCATCCATCAACGAAGCGTATTCGTCGCAACCTGAGCAATCTCGGTAAATAAGACCTAAAGCACACCTGCCTATCCGCGCAATCTTTTCATCCACCAATGAGGCTCATGATTGGCAATGAGGCTGCCTTTGGCACCAATGTTGATGATCTTCAACCTATAATACTTTCGCCATCATCTATATTAGTTATCTGCAGCAGCCCAAAATGTCAAGCAGAAACAGTCATATCTCCGGGGCTTCGCAAACGCATATTCATGAAATGGGCAAGAGTGTATAAGAGACCAGAATACATTGCAGTATTCTGACGTTTTCTTCTTCCTCCAGATTTGGAATGGTTTCAATGAGCTATGATTCTATCCGTCTATGTTTTTGTAGTTTTGTTCTGTCTCTTTCCCTCTCTGATCTCCTTCGTCATCAAGTTAAGGACTAGGCTTGATACATATGCAACCTCCGTCGTTGACTCGGCATGTTATCTGCCGGGCGTTGACGAGAGAAAGCTATCGTAGAATGAAGGAATACATTAATGAAGCGCAACGTCTGGGTCATTACAACCTAAGCTACGCAGCACCTATTGCCGACCCTTAACTGCATGAGCCGGTCTGCCCCGTTTGCTTCTTATGCTGTGCTCGATCTTGTGCCTCGAAATCTCGTAACAGATGCTGGCCGTTTCTCAGCTCACTTCTGCGCAGCCATGTGTTTCAGCGTACTTTGTATTTGTAACCACTCTTGATTTGTTTCTTACCAAGTCTCCTTGCGATTTTCAATTCCTCCTCTTCAGCATATATTTAACCTCTCGATCTCAAGACTGATGATGAAATAATGAGATGTCGTTGATAGGGTGAGGAGGATCAACGATCGCTATTCGTCTTCATTTAGATCATCGAGACGAATGAGGGGAGGACAAAGCAGAAGGGGACAAAGGAGATGGCCGGGAACATCAAGAGGTGGGGGCGGCCACGGGGCGCCACAGGCCTTCGAGACCCTTCCAAGCGTACAGCGGACACCGCAGGATTAGACGAAGGCAGCGAGAGTAAGCATGGATCTAAAGGAGCCGACGGTGGAGCTGAGGGTGCAGGTCAATACGCAGGTCCCCATTACCATACACTTTTCTAATCATTTCAGGAGAATTTGTCTACGGCAAATATGTACCGCACTACTTGCAGATAATTGGGGAGCAGATTGGAAACTAGCACTGAGACGATCAATCACGCTGCTTAAAAGCTTCCTCCTTGGCTGTGGCGGTGTATGTATCTAATTGAGTGAGCGAATACCGTGCATTGAATCCTGGGTTTTCAGCACCCAAATGCGCTCATCTTGCAGCTTTCGTAAGGCCATGACCAAGACCACCGGTCAATCAGCCTGTAATCCTAGACGTCGCTGTTGCCTCTGCACTCTCGCCTTTCCTCCGACTAAGCAGCTCTTCGACGTAACGTCGTGTGGCTTGTCTTCCCTTTGAAATCCCCCCCCGTCGTCAACCCACCTCTCTTACGATTCCATTGCCAGAAGTCATGAGATGTGACTTCAGCAGTCTGATGGCTTTCTTTGTGGATTGACGCACTGTTCGTCGAGATCACGTAAGTCGTCCCTAACCTGCCCGCCCAGAGGACTTGAACAGACAAATCCGAGAGGAGCTAGGGCCTTACATGGACTTGAGACACTATTCCATCTTGTTCATTGACATACAGGTTCATTGGAAGATGGGGTAGCTCCTGTTCCTGCGCAGCAACGACTTCCAAGGATGATCTATTAAGGAATTGATGAGGGCCGTCGAATTCATCACGATTTGATGGCCGTTGCTGAGAGCGTACCTCAGCCGAAAGAGTTGGAAGCCCGACTACATCCTAATCCCGAATACCTGTCCCCATCGCTTTATTAGGAGATGCCATGGAGTTATCCAACCAATAGTGGTCAAATTGACCTGTAGTACAATAAGCAGTGGAGATTCTCCAGGAGGAGTGAACCTCCCAGACATCGGGAAATGAATTACCAAATGGCCCTAGAGCCCCATTGAAGTATAGCTGCGGAAGCAGTTTACTGGCAATAATTAGAAGGTGAAGATCGTCAAGGTAAAAGAGCTGTTGGTAAACGTACTTGGGTACTGTTGCACTAGAATTCCTAGCCCTGGGTTTGATCTTGAGGGATTGCTCCTGGTACAATCATATAACCAGGATCCCCATCCATTGCGATGTGTTATTGTAAGCCCAGAGCACCGCCAAACAGAGGAGTAGTGTTGGCAGGGTTTAAATGAGTGTCGTTCAACCACGCGCTACCAGGTCCGATATCTTCGATCATGTTTGAGGTCGCCAGAGAAATCCGCCATCTGCAAAAATTCCTTTGTCAGTTCATTTGTCCAGTCAACTCCGCCGCTTTACAGGCTGTACTGACCTCGCTGGAACCAAGTATGCACTATGAGTAGGGTACAGAATTAAAAGACAGGTAATGAGATAAGACAATAAGACAGCAAGACAATATGGCAACACAGAAGCAGCTCGGAACCGTAATACCAGTCTGATGGCTATCGAGCATGATTGACACTGGTGCCCGATTCATTTGAAAGGTTCCTCTGGCTACAGCTTCCAACCAGTTGGATTTTCGTTAGTCAAATTCGAGGCACACTTCAACTTAACGAACAAGTCTGTTGACCGACGAGCCAAAGAGTCAGTGTAAGGAAGAGTCAAACACTCTTCAAAACCTCTTGGTTCCTTTCTGGACCATTGGTCAAGTAGAAGCCAAACCGGGTCTGCTGGACGATCGGGTCTGCTGAATCAATGGTCAAGTAGATCCCATATCTGAAACGACGGTAGGCCGGATCAAGCCGAGTTAGACGCTTAGCGTACGCTTAGCCAGCTGGGTAAGTTCTACAACATCATCTACTACATCCAAGGGCTCTCGAAAACGGATCCGCTCCGGTCTTCTACGACTACTTGGGGCAATGCTACAAAATGAAACTCTTGGTACGAGATGTTAAAGTGGGCTTTAAATGCCCGCGATCAAGGAAGCAATTGAGGATTTCGTTGTCTCTAATATCGAGCCGCTTCAAGCCGACTGGAGAGACCCTGCTTAGAGGCTTGAAGTGAAAACAGCAGGGTCGTAAAGCCATAGGTCTCTACGTATCATCAAGCTCCTGGTAACTGCATCCCCGAACCCTCCCACGCCTGCTTGATTCTCTGTGTAAGTTCATATCCCCGATGCTGCCTTAGTGGTTCCTGCAAGCCATATCACAAAATGTTGGAGACTGCGCGGCTTGCATGGGCGTGCATGCATGTTCAAGTATTCGTGGGCTTCATCAGAAGCTGATGCGGAGGTAGGACGCTCTGGCCTTTCTCAAGAACTTACAATTCACACAACTTCATAGGTCTCAGGGTCGATTCGATCTGACGTCGAGGAGCTTAGTACAGACCTAAGAAATGGGCCATGGAAGCTTGGCTGCGCATCAGCGAATCGAATCGAGTCAAGCAATTCCAACTGGTACCAAGTAAGATCAAAGCCGGGAATCTACGTTGCTGGGAAAAGTAATAACGGCGGATATTACGATGTTGCTGTTCATACACTATATCTTTCATGGCTGTCCTTTCATGGGCTCGAACTAAATCTCGACTATAATCCATCGACGCCAACAGAGAAAGACATATTGGTCCATGGAATCTGGGACGCGACAAGGAGGGCTCAGTGCCAGAAGAGGCCGTCGTTGCAGGATATTCTTGACTTCCAGGCCGAAAGGAAGACTCCCCGACAGATTCTCGACGACGAGCTTGCTCAAGAGACACGAAATCTGACTTTGGCGGACTGAATCGCAGTCTATGGGAATTCTCACGCTCCATACGACTTGTATGCTTTCTATAACTCTACACCGCGAACGAGTGCCTCTTTATCTATTGTGGGCATACGGGCTGGATCAATTGGACCGAGATGGTCTCGGAGACGCCTCTTACACCTTCGCAGTTGTTCCTGGTGCAAGGGGGAACGAGTGACGGCTGAGGGTTTTTACGAGTACAGGCAGGTATGACTATAATTACTTAGAAGATGTGTATGATAAGCTATTGGTGATAAGTCAACAAAAGCAAGCCTGATAACTACTAAATACAGGATTGCTTGATGGGAAATTGATCGCAAAGTAAACTCCACGTCAACGTGGTGTATATAACGATCACCAAGCTTTGTCTTTGTGAGAGGGTCTGCCCCGTTTGGGTCCATGCTGTGCTCGGCTTTTTGCCTCATACTCCCACAATAATCTTCGTGCGCTTCCTAGTTCACTTTTGGGTAGCCATGTACTCTTCCAGCGTACCTTGTACTCCGTTCCCGACCTGGTCTCTCTCTTGTCGAGAATCTTGATGACTTTTCACTCCTGCTCCTCAACCTCTGCTCGGCCATCTTGGCCCTGAGGTCGCTCGGGAGCAAGTGCTATAGTAGTACTAGCGCCGGCGGAACCAACGATCGCTAACGTTCTCCCATTGTAATCACATCCGTGGAAAGTTCGCCCCTCTCGGTTCTCGGATGGAGTGATAATGGGAGAGCATAAGGGATTAAGAGACTCGGTCATTGCATAAGAATCTAAGTGATAACACGAATTTGACTGTTCCGTTGAACAAGATGTGTTGAGCTGAGTGTCTTCAATGTTAATCTCGGACTTGAGATATTTTGTCTCGATAGAATTGCTCTGGTCGCCAGTCTTGGTGTTCTTGTCTAGAATCAGGGATAGGTTATCTGTTGAACATCAGACATCATTTCGCTTTTCGATTAGAGGTCCTTGTTCTTCTACCTTGACTGTCATCACTAATCTTACTTGCTCAGTTTAAGCTTGCGGTATTCTCGTGGTCTTGAAGCGCTCGGTCGTAGTAAGATTCGAGTTCAGGGAGAACTTTGAATACAGGTCTCAAAGTCGCTTTCTTTGTTCTCTTATGCTTCTTCAACGGAGGAGAATTATGGTCTTCGATGTCGATGCTGTTCTCGTCGATATCGTCGATCACGATCAAGTCTTCTAGAATTTTTAGACGTGCTCACAACGATCGAGACATGCGCACTAACCTGAACGCTCATCCTGTGTCTCAAACTTGAAGTTGAGCTCACTCAGTCCCGAAAAAGCCAATATCTGCTTGCTCAATAGCTTGGAGAACGTTCTGATCGATATGATGTCTGAGTTCTTGTTCTGCCCATCGCTAGATTCGAAGATTGATTTGATGATCGACTTATCAATTCTGTTGTTGATTTCGATATTATTGAGAACTTCAGGTGAGTGTTCTGTAAGATGATTAGATACGTCGAAGTTGAAGTGAATATAGTCTTATCATGCATCCTGACTCTGCTGCCTTCGTTCAAATCGATAGTGTATGCGTTGCGCTTGTGGGAATTTCAAATCTCCGGTGTGATCATTGTCGTCATAGACTCGTCCTCGGTAGAGAGCGTTGGGTTTGACATTCTTGATGAAGAACTCTGCTTCATCGATGATTGTGCGGCATCTTCTTGAAGATGAAAATGGTCTGAAGCTAACGAGGCTGTTCAGGCGTCAATGTCGAGGAATTCGTCATCAGACAGAGCTTGATCAATCTTCTTCAGTTGAAGAGATGTATTCTTGTCGACTTCGGGCGAAAGGTTGTAGGGAGTTCCGAAAGACTCGATGAATGGAAAGCAAAGGTCTTCCTCATTATTGATGTCACTGTCGCCGCCGCCCCAATTGTTCCCAGCCGTTTCCGAGTTCTCTGCATTCGTTAGATAAGTTTCTCATGACGCTGAATTTCAACAATATCTCCATCCTCGACTCTGATATCTTCAGTCAACTTGCTTTGAAGCGTAGGTTCGATTCTGCGATTCGTCTTGAATAGATTGTCTAATCTGTCGCACTGTATGGTCGCTGTGCGTTTTCCGCCAGCATTACCCAAACTTGGCGGTTTGAGGCTGGGGCGTGGGCTCACCGCCAAGGATGGTTGGTAGAAGTGAATGAAGGTCATGTCAACGGCAGCCATCGTGAAATAGAATTGCGAGGGAATGTTGTAAACATGAAAACAGTGGAAATCGCTGCCTATTCTAAAGGGGAGCGCAGAGGGATTATATGTCGAGGCCCTGTTAGCCGCTCTCGGCACAAAGGTACACCCAATCCCATCGCGAGCCACACCATCTCTGCGCTGTTCCTCTAAAGCTTCGTAAACCCCCTCTTGACTGCACACAACCCTCAAGGGTTGCCCAGCCCCCAAAAATTCCTGTTTCCCCTCCTTTGTTCTCTTGTCGTCCAGTCCACGCACTGTATTCCTCGAGACGATGTGCATCCGGAGGTCATCACTGTAGCAGTCAGCTGAATCGTCGTCGATCTCCATGAATCAAACCTCACAGAACGCCTCGTAGAACGTCTCGCGAGACACTTGGTAGAGCCCAGGCCGCGCGGATTTTCCCCTGTAGAGCTAATAGTCGATGATCCATCAATAGTGTATGGCCCGGCATCGGCACGACTGAGACAATCTCCTTCATGAGCTGAGAACCTTTCGCTGCAGATGACAAGGATGAAGGATGTTCAGCAAGGGGGCACAGGACGGCACAGGAAAGTGTCACCTCTCCCACAACCCAACTCCCTATCCAGGCAGTGCTGCGCAATGCACATGCATGCCCTCTCTATCGAGCCGCTGCCACGTCAGCACCAACTGGTGCCCAAAACCCAGCCGAGCTGAACTGGACGAGGCTGCCCAATTATCGCAAGCCAGGCTACTGCAGGAGATGTCACCAGACCGCTAGCAACAGCATCACATCATCCATTCGCCGGCGGCGCAGTAGGAAACACGCTCGAGGTGGTGTGAGGCATTTATTCGATGGGTCTTGGCGCACAGGCGGTGGTTCTGGGCAGGCTCCACCTTGCTCGCGCCCTTGTCGTGGCAATGACGATGGCCCAACACCGCGTGGGAAATAGTTGTCGTGCTAATAGAGCGAGGAGTAAAAGGCCAGCCGTGGATAGAACACTGAAGAACGCTGAGAGAGGGAAACGAGATGGTCGAGGATGGCTCGAGGATGGCTCGAGGAGGCACAGATGAGGGACGCGAAGGGCGACAAGTGCGCGCCATCAAACGGGGCAGACCATGAGCAGAACCGCAAGGAACAAGTCTCGGCCAGATAGGCGGCGTGGAAACTGGGCCAATGAAACCAACCATCGCAAGGATAATGCCTCTCCCAGATGTGGGTTGAGGTCTGAGCGAAGGGTCATGAGACGGGAACGAGGAGCCAACAAAGAACCCAGGTGAAAGAGACAAAGGAGATGGAAAGGAAAGATGGAAGACGAGGGGGGACGGGCGAATATTTATGGCCTGGGAAAGCGGCGAGGGGCTGTGCCGGCGCGCTTTGCCCGATTTGGGGGGGTGCCAAACCCGGCACGGCAAACACCTGAAAGTAAATAACGAGAAATATCAACGCTTTTTAATTTTAAAATGTAAAATTGAGCGCTTCAGACGATTTGCTTGCGGGGGCGTTACGCAATCGATTACGGGTGCAATGTCAAAGACGTGTACATCGTGTGTACATGTACATCGTGTGTACAACATGTGCATCCTGTGTACATGTAACGGTATATCTATTAAGAACGGTTTAATCGAGTCACCTGCTTTATCTCAGCTATTTTCGCTAAGGTACGTTTTGTGCCGCAATTCGCCCTAGCCCCGACTAGGCTAGCGGGCCGTGTTCCTAATTATCTAGGAACTATGTTCCTAATTGGACGACTACTCCTCCTGCTCCTACTACAGCTCCTATTACTTCAACAGAGAGGTCGTTTAGTTTGGACTCAGTGGTCCTTCGAAATGCAGCCAGCTCGTGTGTGTATTCAGCATTCTTGGCGCGCTGCGGCCCGCTCAGCCCAGCAGTGCTGAGCCTTGCACCATGCCACAGACCCCACAGAAGATATACAGGTCCTTCCTGCAGCGGGCTGGACATTGCATTAGCAAAAAGCCTCTTAACAAGGATAATTTGTATGAGAGCTTAAGCCAGCTACCTTATACCTGAACAAGCCCGGCAACGCTTAAGCAATGTCCAGCCCGCTGCAGGAAGGACCTGTATACAGTTTTGCCACAGTGTTACCTTACCTCCGCACAGGATGTGACAGCGCCTCATTTAAGGCTTCCCGCGCCGCACCAAGCTGATTGCTAATCGAACCCTTTACATGCTTAGCCCGCTCACATGGTCGATTGCCTCCTGAGGTTTACTTAAGTTAGGCTCGTACCCGCATTGATTATGCCGCGTTACTTTTCGGTTAGCTCTACTTGTTTGATTCTTTGCTAACTCGATACCAGCATGCCTCCAAGAACGGACAGCCTCAAAGAACCAAGGAACCAGCAAGAGGTACGCGCTTTTCTCACCATGATTCGCGCGTCTAAAGGAGAGCTGCCACAGCGATATCGCGACGAGCTTGCGACGTTGTCCGAGGATTTGCAAAGCACCGTGCTAGGAAGATTTGAAGCTGATCGCTCGACGGAAGCGGCATACACCTTGAAGTGCGCTGAACTTTTAGGAAGCTAGTGACATCAACTAATTTTGAAAGTATCTCGAGAGGCCTTTATTCTCAAAGGCTCCGGTTCCTCTACGAGCTGCTTCAGAATGCTGACGACGCCAACTATTCTCGAACACAGTCATTGGGCCGGGAGCCAGCGGTCCGGCTGATACTTAATCCTACAGAGCTGATTTTCGAGATAAATGAGGACGGGTTCAAAGCAGCAAACGTTTGTGCTATATGCTCGACAGGGAGGAGCTCCAAGAAGCTTTCCGACGATGATCGGTCGATCGGTGAGAAGGGATATGGCTTCAAATCGGTGTTCAACGTGGCCAACTGGGTCCACATCCAATCTGGGATTTGGTCATTTCGCTTTGAATATCAAGATGGTGATGGATTGAGCATGATTCGACCAATTTACACTGAAATCGCCGCAGACCTCCCCAGAAATGTCCAAACCAGAATCCGCTTACGATACAAGGAAAGCCATCGGGACACTCTCATGCACGAACTGGAAAATCTACCAGCGAGTTCAATAATGTTTCTGCAGAAGATCAAGAAGATTACAATTAAGCTCAATCACGACAACAGCTCGCTCAGAAGTCGAGAATTGTTCAATAATAGCGATGAATATAGTGGAGATCCCCGTCGGATAACCTCACTCAATGTGACAACGATTCCTAGAAATGGCACAGAGAAAACCAAGCAGGAGCTCTACCGTAAATGTTTCAGTTACAAAAGCGATATGCCGTCTGATTCTCGACGTAACAACCATGAGAGCGTTGAGACAGTTCTTGCCCTTCCCCTTGAATCTCTTGATGGACTGCCCTCCGTGTCCCAACAAGGAAACTATCTGTTTGCGTTTCTTCCAATGGCACGACACAAATGGCTTCCCGTGAGTAACGAAACCACCTTTCGGCGTAGCGGGACTGACTTGTACAGTTTGCGGTGCAATCCGATTTTATTACTTCCGCCAGTCGAGAAGAGGTTGTTGATTGCGAATGGAACACCGCTCTGCGGGACCACATTGCACACGCCTTCGTTGACGCAGTCAAGTCTCTGTGCAGAGATGACGGTGCCATCCGTTACCATTGGATCAGTTATCTACCCACTGAACCAGCAGATGGAACTTTTTGGGCTCCACTCTACCCTAAAATTCTCGGCTTGGTTAAGAAGAGCGATGTCTTGGAAGGCGAGATCAAAAATCGCCTGAGAGCACCTGGAAAACTACGAACGATACCGGATGACTTCGTGCATGAAGAAAAGGCACTTTTCGATGATCTTTCTGACGACGTGTATTTGTCCTTGAAGTACAAGGACTGCCCGGATTATAGAAGAGTTCGTGAACTAGAGGTTCGAGATCTGAAATGGGAAGAAATCCTTGAACGCATAGAAGAGGATCTCGGTAAGACCTCTCTCTCCAAAATGAAAACGACGCCACTTGATAATTCATGGCATGATACCGTCGCGGAGCTGCTATGCAATTTCATTGAATATAAAGAGTCCCGAGCCAAGGATGACGAGGATAGTGAGGATGATGAGGATGACGACGAGGATGGGGACGAGGATGACGACGAGGATGGGGACGAGGATGGGGACGAGGATGATGATGAGGATAATGATGAGCGAATGGAGGATGACGACGATGTGGGCGGCGGCTACGACAACGACAAGCACTTGCAGATATTATACGATGAGCTCAGAGGCCTCAATATAATCCCACTACAAGACGGTAGCTGGGTTTCTCCCAACAAGGACGTCTATTTCCCGTCAGTAGCCGAAACCGACGTGCCAAAAGATTTGGAATTATTACTCGTAGATCCTACCGCATGCGCAACTGGAACTCGAAGGCAATTATACGTAAAATTAGGAGTTACTGAATGTGATCCCGACATGGTAAAAGGAAAGATATTGGCCTTGCACAACATTACATCCCCCGGGTCAACCTCTTTCACCAATGACTTTATATCACACTTCGTGTTCCTCTATCGCCTTTGCAAGGAGCTCGATACTAGGAGTCGTAGGATGCTGCTTGCCCTTGCACGAGATAGAAAACGGTATCGCTGCTCTGATGAAGTTTATTTCGGGTCGGACAAGGAGTACGACACTGAAAAGCTCCTAAAAGATCTACCCCATAGGACGGCTTCAGAGACTTCAGAGACTACTGTGTTCCTTCATGACGACTACGACTACCGGCGTAGTCGTATTCGCAATCCCTCATTGCATGAACTTACGTGGAAACAGTGGCTGGAAAAAATTGCGCTAATCCGTTATTATCCTCCTCTTGCAAGAAACGGCTCGAATCAAGAACTATCCCCGGTGCTCTCCACGGTTTTAAAAGCGGACCCAGTGAGGTTTCTAGGAGCCCTACGTGCCCACTGGGCTAGTTCGTATCGAAGAGAGTGTAGAAAGAATCCCGGACTTGGAGATACATTACGCGAAGCTGAAATCGACGACAAAGGACAGTCACTGAGTTACATGTTTCTCCCAACTGAGGAACTAGTTCAGATCACACATACGTGGGGCATTAGATCCTTCGTACCCTTCCTCAATTTACCATACATGACGGATTGGGTATCAATGATCGAATGGTCCTTCCTTACTGAATTCATTTCGAGCGCTGATCCGGACAACAAGTTCTTCTTGATATGTCTCGACGTCTTGAAATCAAGGTTTCACGCGGGTCCTACTTCCGACTATTCATCAATCTCCGATATATATGAACGCATTGCAGGCGTCGCAAGGGATGAGAATAACGCTCAATTGAAGGTATTGTCTCTGGTCTGCGGCAGCTGACATTAACACTGACTTTGTCAGACTCAATTCGACCACTTTGAATTAGTCTACTTTCCTGACCATGAGCCTCACTGGGGAAAGACTGAACAATGTGTCTGGAAAGGTCCTGCATTCCTAGGCGGTAAACGTCCTCTACAGGGACATTATGGTCACTCTGACAAAATCAAAAGTCTCTTTGCTCATCACCTAAAGCTTCGTAATGCCACCTATGTGGATCTTATGGAGGAGCTAGAGAATCTACAATCTGGCTCTGGCTGGCCTGAAACAGAAAACGAGGATTGGGTAGAGGAGCACGACCTTGTTCATAGAATCTACTCAACGTTGGTGAATATGATTCATGAAGAGGAAAGGTGGACTGAAATTCAGTATGTCACTTTATGATACCCATTCCATTTCAAGTTTACCCTTCACTAATCCTTATACAGTAAAACTTTCGAAGAAAAAGAGTTGATATTCGCAGGAGGCCAATGGCATGCCCCGTCAACATGCATTTGGAACTGTTCTGTGAGCTTAAAAGTCGCGATTGAGGAGATATACCCAGATCTTCAAGATCTGTTTGTGCGCCGTCTGCATGTCCCGACAGCAAATGCGGTGGTTCTAATGTTGGACCTCGAAAGCTTGTCTCTCACAAGAGGAGCAGATATCCAAAAGGTCAAAGACATCATGCTCGAAGTAGGACGGCTTTTGACTAGAGACGAGAAGATGAGTGATATTCCCGATGCAATCGATTCTTTAAAATCCAAGAAGTTCCTTCCTGTTAGATTCCCGGGAGCTGAAATCACTCTCTGCGGAACTGAGGACGGGTTTTGGATTGTCGATCACACACGGTATGCCAATGCTCTCGAGGACAAGATACCACTGCTCAATTTTGATCATGAAGAGGAGCGAGTGCTAAATTCATTCCTACGACTCCTGGGGCTGAGTAGATGGTACCTATCAAGAGCCGTCGAGGAGGTATCTTTCATTCCCGAAGGAGCCACTGAGGACAGCGCACTGACAGTGGACTTCAAACGCCGTGCTTACGCAATTTCATGGTAAGCTCGCGATATTAAATTCTCAAGATAGCCTTAGAACTCGCCATTATGCTTGAAAATGCTAATGAACCTACGAACCTAGTTGCGCGGCCTATTACAGGAGTCCGAAATACGTTGAAAACGGTGTCATAACGTACGAGCGCCTGCGAAATTTACGTATATACACCACAGATGAAATTCGAACGGACTTGTGCTTGAAGCACGGAAAAAATAGGATACGTGTACCAAGCGACCGGTTGCACCTAAAGGTTGTGGACGACGAATCTGGTATCAAAATATACTTACCAAGCGACCCAGGGGAGCTACGCAGGTGCCGTCGGAGCCAACTCCCATCACACTTGCTCGACATTCTCGAGATACCTGAAAATGCCGGGAAGAGTCTATTCCGCGCAGATGCCGGGAGGCGTTTGTATCGTCTTCTGACAGAAGATCCGCATGATCTTGCTAAAATCTTGAACGAGGAAGATATCCCGCAAATAGACTGGCTTGATCGAGGAGAATCAATCTTTGATGAGTCTGTCGAGCTAGATTACGATTTGACAACTGTAGGAGCTGATGATGAGACTAACTCATACGGTACTCCTTCATTCCTGCATCGAAACAATATATACAACACCACTAACATGGACATTATAGTGCAACTAAACTCGACCGGAACCAGAGCAGGCATAATTGCAAACGAAGAAATAAGTTCGGCACCACAGCCTGCATATGATGGATATCCTAGGCTTCTACGACGGGTTATGCAGGAAGCACGAAGAATAGGCTCAAGCTTTAACGACTCCCAGTCCCAGAGGGCGGAAACGCCGGCCAGCTCTTCCTCACTCTTTGGTAACTCCAGCCAGGGAAGCAGGGCCACTGTTTTTAGTTTTGAGGGCAGAGGACATACTTCCAGCAGCGGGAGTCGAAGTTTTTCCAGTCTTGGAAGCGGAGGAAATGTGTTTGGTAGTAGAGGAGAATGGAGTGCATCGGGCAGTCAGTCACCGGTGGACTCTACGAACACAAACGCATTTGATGTGACGGCCATTTCTGAGGCTCTCCTAGATGGAGAGGATCCCCGAAATTCTAACGACGCCGCAGTGTTTGGGGTTCGACGTGACAACCCGCTGGCATACGGAGAGCGAGTAGGTGCGTGCGGCCAACTCTTTGTAAGTGTTCTCTTGCGTCCGTCCGTGAACCGTGAGATGGACGAATCTGGACTAAACAATAATTTCTAGGTCCACGAGGTTTTCAAAAGTTGCTCACTACCCGGCTACGGGTACGAGAACTGGAGGAGCAATATTCGACATCTCGTCAGTGTCCTTGAGGAGCATGAAACTCTCAGGGGCGCCCCGACAACACGTAGTGATGCCGACTTCATCTACGAGGATGATACTGGCAGGTTGCAGCAATGGCTTCGGGAAGAGAGCTACAACAGGCGATGGAAGCGTGTCAATACTCCAACAAAATATTTAATTGATGTCAAAACAACAGCTGGAGAACGCGATGATTTCTTCATGTCGTCTGCCCAATTCAGCCGGGTAAGTGTCAAGTGCTTCATCTTCCAGTGATATTCCCAATACAAATGCTAATCCGTTTGTAAAAATAGATGAAACAAACCAATTTGGACCCAAATACTGTCTATGTGATATTTCGGGTCTTTAGCGTTTTATCGCCTCAGCCTGGCTATCAAATATTTGTCAACCCTTGGATGTCAAGAGACCCTTATGGACCGCTCAGCTTCAATGCCCACAATTACAGAGCCACAGTAAGCAGAAATGTAGCAGCGTGAACGGAGCTCTAGTTCTTTAGTGTCTCTCAACGGCGCACACGTTGCCAGGGAACAAATTGCAAAGTTTGCCTAGAGCATGGGTCGCGAATCAATAGATGAGAGAAAGCTATCCGACCATGTTCTAGATAGAATTGACAAAGTGCCACTTCACTTGTGATGAGTGCAGAGCTATCCCCGGAAGACCCACGACGGGTCGTTCCGAAGCTCTTTTAATCCCCATTCCAGTGATGTGCCGGCACAGGGATGGATTTATTCGTTGTCGATTACCTTACTTTCGAGTTAGTTTTTAGTGTGCCAACCGAGCATAAGCGGGGACCCCGCACCTCTCACATACAAATTTGGGCCTATTCACCGTCTCATCCCCATCAGAATTACTATTATCGCTATCGCTGTCGCTGCGTTCTTTGAAGCTATTCAGATCACATGGCTCATAGGTTTCAGTTTGTTTGTAGGTTCATCAAAATTCTTTACTCCCCCCTCTCTTCTGACACTACTGTATATAGACTGCCCTCGCAACTTCTCTATCTTTCATCGACGCTCTGAAGTCAACGATATCGTCTATCTTGAGTAACGTCGAAGCGATACGATCGATGAGAAGAACGTGAATTTGATCTATGACTATGATCTCGAGGCTCTGTTTTCTGAGCGAATTAGACGCTGAGACAGAGACAACGCTGTCGTTCGAATGCAAGATCTATCTGATCGCGAGACGTCGTTGATCAAGAAGCTTTCGATTATTATCTTCAGCTTTCTTCTCTGCATCTTTGACTATATAATGCACTGTATTCGGCATGAGATCTAAAGATTTTCCTATAGAAAGTAAAGAGTTTCCCGAGATCTCGCTCAGAACCGTTGCTGCAGATCTAATTGCCGAAGGAATTTGCTGATGATCTGACTTACTGACTCGCAAGGCTTCCATTTTAGCTGTTCCCTTTGTAAATCCCTTCTTATGAGGCATGATAGAGAGTGTGTAACGAGGTAGAATTAATAGTAGTTCTGTTGATATATACCAACACAGTCAGCCTGATGAGCTTTACTGCAACAACCTACTGCCCAAAATTCTTCCCAACTGCCTCAAAGACGTATCATCAATTTCTTCGAGTCAAGATGGCAACCTCATCTGCCTCTTCAGACGTGGAATCACTTCTTGATCAGCTGAAAATCCTAGAGAAGCATCCCTTAGAAGATGAGAATTTGAGAGAGCGACTCTATGAAGCGACCCGGAAGCTGAATTGGGCGTTGGAAACCCCTTCCATGACCATTCAGCGCATGATGTATACAGTGAGGATTTCCCCGGCGCGAGAATGTCTCGTAGACTAATTGTCATCTCGCTTTACTAGCCTCTACAACTCATCATGGCCAGGACCGCCAACGACATGGAATCGCTTGATATGCTTTCCAACAGTAGTTCACCAAGCATGAGCACCGACCATCTTGCTAAAGCGAAAAATGCCGATCCGATTCTATTAAGTAGGAGCTTTCCCTCCATTATGCTACAGGTTTCCTTGATACTAACTCACCTGAGATTCAAGAACGTTTGCTAGCATATCTTGCGTCAGTGGGCATGATTGAGGAGGTAGCTGAGGATGAATGGGCTGCCACCAACATCACCAAAGCGCTCGCTATTCCAGGCTATAAAGCTGGTCTTCGTCACAAGTACGTTACTTAATGAATCAGTTTTTGATCTTGATTAACCCATGTAGTCTTGACGAAACACTGTCATCCTGGCAAGCCCTTCCCTCCTTCCTCAAAGACACGTCCTACCAAAATCCCTCGGACAGCCTGCATACCTGCTTCCAACGCGGCCATAACACTGACCTTCACGCATTCAAGTGGGCTGCAGCTCACCCGGCATCATTCAAGAATTTCAATCTATGGATGACAGCATCTCGGATGGGAAAACGGAGTTGGCTGGACGAATTCAACTTCGAACAAGAGGTGGCATCGAATTCAACACCTGAAGAAGTCATATTTGTGGACGTGGGTGGCGGTATAGGCACCCAATGTCTCAACCTCCGTACACATTTTCCACACTTAAAGGGCCGTGTGATATTGCAAGATCTTGCAACACCCATTAAACAGGCGCTGCCGGTGGATGGGATGGAAGCAATGGTGCATGATTTTTGGACCGAGCAACCTGTCAAAGGTCTGTTCCACTCAAAGCAAAATCGAAAACACTGCCTGACCTCAATTCCTAGGCGCGCGCTCCTACTTCCTCCGGAAAGTGATGCACGACCACCCCGACGAAAAGTGTATCGTCATCCTACAGAACATAATGAAATCTATGGGCCCATCCTCGGTTATTCTCATCGACGATATGATTCTGCCTACTCGAGGCGTGCATTGGCGCGCGACACAGATTGACCTGACCATGATGGCCAGTCTTGCTGCGATGGAGAGAACGGAGAATCAGTGGGTCGCTATGCTGGATAAGGCCGGCTTGAAGATTATCAAGTTGGTGGTCTATAATAAGGATTTGCATGATACGATTATTGTTGTCCTGCCGAAATGAGGGTCTCGGGAGGCAATGTGGGCTTGAAATTTTGGGTGTCAGAAAAGAGTCAATAGAGAGTGATATCAAAATCAACAAACCAATTTCTTTTTTCGTTAAGACCAGTGCATAAAGTTAGAATCTCTATGTCTTGAATTAAATCTATATATAAAGCTGTATCGTTCGTCGTAAATCGAGTGTTTACTCCTGAATAATATGCATTTATATAAGGCTAACCCACTAGTTACGGTTAATTAGATGGTCATTTAAGAGATGATCTATTGACTGGAGAAGCAATCGAAGGGATGACTGTCCAGATCGCCGAGCACCTGGTTTACTAGATATTCGATTGACTCGTTGATAGAATGATGAAATTGCAACAAAACGGGGATGTCTTGAGCATCGGGTCGCACTCTGATTTGTCTGCCTTCGGCGTTCGATAGAAAGCCATTCAAAAAGTTGATTCAGAGAGCCAGCTTGACAACAATCACTCTTCGATTGACAACATGGGCGCTTTGACTTATCAGTGGGAGTGAGAATAGCATGAATCTTATGGATCAAGCAGATGGTCTGGTTGTGGATAAACTTCTTGAAATGCTCACTTTATGGATCATTGCCCGATTTACGAAGATGATAATATGATGATATGGATGATATTGAAGCTCGAGTTCTAGCAGAAAACTCTAGAAAGGCAGATTGCCATTTAAAGAGTGCCATCTGTTCCATACTTCTAAATGAATGGGCCGAAAAGGTTTGTTGACAAAGTTTTTCTACAGAAATCTGTGAGATTACTTATACTTATTCTTTTCTTTCCGTCTTCGGACTGGTCACAAGTTACCAGTAGGCATGATGACATGAAGGAAGCCATGGAGGGAACCATGGAGGGACTTCTCTCTATCAGCATCCACCGCGTAAGGAAGATCGTTCAGCATGCGGAGCCAAGTATACACACTCCCTTCAGAATATCAACCCACACGCTATCCAAGTCAAACCTCGCCGCATTTGCGGTCAGGATATCCATCAGATGAGCCGCAGAGCTTGCGAGAACATACATCAGCTCACTTCAGCCTGTCCCAAAGATCTCCTTCCTCTCAAAGCCCAACGAGCGACTCGAGCAGTACAGACTACAGTAGACCGAGAGGTCTGAGGTGTGCGACGTGCAAGGCAGCGGGACTAATCTTGCCTACTGTTATGGTCTATTTCATTCTGGGTCAAGATAAGAGGTGCGTGAGATGGTGGTGAGGTGCAGCGGCTTGAAAGGGGTATGATAACGACTAGCTAAAGGAGCGTTGTACTGGCCACTTTCGCTTTCTTCGATCCCTTTTCCTTTCCCCAGACTCGAGAAAGAGCCCGCTGGGCACGTCAGCTCACTTCCCCGATCTGGCGTCTCCCATGCCGCTCGCGTGCCATCCAGCCTCACGCACTCAGTTTTGAAAATGACCGAGCGTGGAGACGGCTAAAAAGAGACGGGACGGATAGGAGGAAGCCCTGAGCCCAGAAAAGAAACTAAAACTTGGCAAACCATTAACTCTCTCGCGTCTAGGGTGCGAACGTGTTTAAAACATGTTTTTTGACTACCTTCTTTAGGCTAGCTCAAAGCGTGTTTTATACATGTTTTTTGAAGGAGGTTTTAAACACAGGGGTGGTATATATTTAGGTAGCCACTACTGCTGGCACACCACCCCCCCTGCACTAAGCCTAATAGGGTAATTTCCAGGGTCCACCGCAGTCGCCATCCTTCTCCTCCACCACCTCCTGCATTTGCGTTCACCTCAAGGCTGCCATGTGCGCATAAGATACGGGAGCGACTGTACGATAGAGCCGGCGGTGGAGTGTTGAAGCTGGAGGATATACATCGTCACTGGCACACTGGCTGTACACAAAGCCGCCTCGGGCGGCGGCAGCGCGAGCGGAGGAGCAAGAGGATCATACAACGGGCGGCCATCAATGCGGCGGTGAGGGCGACGGTGACGATATCGAGATGCAAGGCACGCCTCCTCTACCGCGGCAAATTCTACAGATCCAGAAGCCTGCCATCGACAAGGCTAAGGGTCGTCCGCCAGGATCATAGAATCGGCTGTGGGCAGGAGCGGCACCGCCACGACCGACAGCCTCACAGCGACGACGTCAACAGGCGTTTGAAAACTTCACCCAACGCCAGCCCTTCGGCTTTGAGCCGACCCCGAAGCTCCCCTCTAGCCAGGTGCCTGACAGTCAGCCGCAGAGTCAGCGAGGAGGTCGACAACGAGGCAGGCGAGGGAGTCGGCAGCGAGGTGGACGAAGAGATGCTCGAGGGGGCACTGCAGAGAGTCAAATTGACGATGTTCCGACCTTCTACATGAGCAGTTTTCAGATGTATTTAGAGAAATAAAAGTCGATTCTGAGGATGCAAAAGATATGTTTCAGGTTTGAATTTGCATTGAGAGATCGGCGAGAAAATACATTGAATTTGATGATAGACAGGCGCAAAACTATGTATATCTCATGGCCTTTCTTTGATCTTGTTGATGTTGTTTGTTTACGGGGTCACTGAACCCTGGAAATTACCCTATTAGGCTTAGTGCATGAGAGTGATGTGCCAGCAGTGTGGTGAGTGATGTGTCAGCAGTGTTAGGTGATGTTTCTGTAGTGGCTACCTATATTTATAGTAGCAAATTAATAGAGGGTTAATTGGCCTGCAGGTTGACCCCTTCACCATGTAAAGGAAGCTTCAAAAGCACCTGATCGTCGATGACGCTATTCAAATACTCGTTGAGAATATTCTCGCTCGAAGAATTTAGTCTGATCATAGCAATTTCGGAATTTTCTTCTGCAACAGTCTATTCTTCATTTCACATAGCTTCTTCTCATCGACTAATCTTCTAGCTACATCGATGACGAGAGATCTGATATTTGCATCGAAGATGATTTGAATCAAGTGATGATCCGAATTGATAGATCTTCTTCTTCTGTACTGATCACACTGATCTAAATGAACCTGCTGACGTGTAGCTTCTGAGACCATGATCTTATGACAGTGACGGCACTGAACAGTAGCAAGCCTTTCAGGTATGATTATCTGCTGAAAGTTATCGACGACGAGCTGATTCAAAGGCCTACCGCCACGTTGCGAAGGCATTGCTGAAGGTAGAGAGGTAGAGGTCTGCAAGCAGATTAGCTAGTAGAACGGACGACAGCGAGGTGGCGACAGCAGGATAATCCTCCAATCAATGACCCTTGTATGCTTAGATAATAAAAAGCCAAAAAAGCGAAGCAAAAAAGCCGCTAAGAGGTATTATACACGTTTTTTGTAGAAAAAACGGTTTTATTCGTTCCCTACTCGCGTCTCGAGTGCGCAAGGTCTGTACAAACTAGGTCGGCCAAGGGTAAATGATCTACCTATTACGTCTCAGCTGCCTGCTGCGCGGCTAGTGATTAGTTTCCCGTACGAATGCATACAAGGCTACAGTGTGTTACATATGCGCTTGGACATCCAGCAACAGCGACAGCAACAGGCAGACGCGATGAAGCCAACACTGGCCAGAGTTACCCTGCCTTGGATGCATGGTTGCCTTGGATAGCACAACTCGAGAGCCGGCTTCAGTTAGCCGTATAGGCTAATAAATTCTCCAAGATAAAAGGTCGACAGCGCGCAAGCTTGACATTCTCAGCTCTGGTCTCAAAAGCTTCAACTTTGTTTCGAGGTCCATCGATTGTCTACCCGCAAGGTCAGTGTAGTCATGTCTTCAGCGGCTTTAAGCTCTCAGGGGACGATACCTACCCCGGAGCAGATTCGTGCTGCGGCTAAGGCAGTCGGCTATGCCCTCGGGGATCAAGACTATGCCCTTGTCGGTGGGGCTGCTTGCGTGCTTCTAGGTTCTACGCGGGCTACGGAAGATGTGGACATTGTCGTTCCTAAAGGCAACACACCAGCCGCCAGATCGCTCCTGAAACAGCAGAATAAGTACTTCGATGTTGAAAACAAAACACTGCATACTACGTATAAGAGCACACCACTGGTGGAAATCGAGATTATAGCTCCTCCCGCATTGTTCAAGGAGGCATTTGATGCCTCTACACCCATCATCATAGTTGAAGGCGCGAAGGTTCTTAAGCCGGTGTTAATACTGAATGCAAAATGCCGTTCTATATTAGGACGGGCAGAAGAAAAAAAGAAGAGATGTGACGCGACGGACATTCAGTTTCTTCTGTCGTGGTGTGCAAGAAACCATGCTTATCCAACATCAGAGGAAGTTCCAAATGCCAGCAAACAATTCGTTTCATGGTTCATTCAAAAATATGGTGGCAAAGATTACTGGACGAATGCGCAGTACGACCTGGAAATTGGTCTGTTTCTATTGTCGCTAGTCCAATCTCCGCCCTGCTAACTGACATTCTGGCAAACAGGGACATTCTGAATTTCTCTTGAAAAGTGGAGGATGGATGCAATGGAGATCCGTCGGACCCTCGAACGGAAAACCAGGGCGAGCAGGACTTGGTATTTGGCGTTTGCTGCTGGTAAGTTGGACTTTCTTGCGTCTTTAGATTTCTCGTTCTTACTTCCTGTTTCCCCGCTTTCAGTTGAGGTTGAGAAGTGCTGACAATGGCATCAGCGCTAGGAGGGGCTTAATACTAGGGGTCCTCTGCTTTCCATATTCTTTATTGTCCTTCTACCCTCGGTCATCGTTTCCGTGCCTTAGGGCCCCCGCAAATCCATCACTGGTCTTCCACATCCCCGACAGCTTCCTCTTTCATCTTTCCCATTTTCTATGCTATCTGGTCCCCTCGAATGAAACGACGGGTGGAGGAAAGTGATGCCAAAATTCGCGCCTGTACTTTCTCGTCGAATAGATCTTCGTTGTCGCGAGCAGCGGAGCATTCCTGGAGTTGATATTCTCCTCGTCGCAATAGTTCTCGGATAGTACGTTGATGATCTATGAACTGTATAGTCCCAGTGGACATCGCCGACAGCGAGTCGAAGTGATATTGTCGATGCTCGTACTTTAAATGCTTGGCGAAAGATCTCTCCTTTACAGCGGTATAAGAGTAGAGATAGGATACCTGGCAAGCCAAGTGACCCCGAAGCATGCTATTGTTGGAAGGAGCGTCCAGTAAACTGTCTATTAAAGCGTCCAGTAGCCCCGGTAGTGGGGGGAAGAAAGTCGTAGGAGAGCCGTTAGAAGAGTATTGGCAATGTTCTGGTAGGGTGAAGTTCCAGTCTGCGGCTGGAAGGACAACAGTAGTCCTTGGCCCTGGTGGCTCTTTACTCGGTAGTGGTGGCGGCTCCGTACTCAGCATCCCAGTATCTGATCGCGCTTTGCCAGAGTCATCTTTCGGAGGTCTCAAGCAGTGCTGTGCACTTTCTACAATCGCATTTCCAATTTTGGCTTGCTCTTGCTCAGCTAGAGTCCATCCTTGCTGCACAAGCACCTTGGCGGCCTCGTCGATGTTCGGTACGAGTATGTATAAATTGAAGACAATGGTGGGAACACCGTAGTGTGCGATAGCGTCCTCGAACCACACTACACACGGTATTTGGCATTCATGCAGTAAATAGCAGGGTTGGAATCTTGGATTGAAGTGATCGTTGGCCATGGCGTGGTGAAAATAATGTACGCGGTGGTGGAATGGTGTGTAGGTGTTTGTGGAAATTGACATTGCCTCAGTTCTCAGACGTAGTAGATGGAACCCAGCAGGTGCCAGCCCCGAAGGGGCTAGGTGCGCTACACCTTTTCGGGTAAGCGGCGGCGGCTAAGCCCCTTTGGGTTAGCTGCCTTGCTTACTACCAAGTACGTAAGTTCCAACTACTAAGGTATTCAGATCAGCCCTTAAATCTGGAATAATACCGAACTCTGCCGGTCGCCTTACCTGATGCGGTAAAGTCTGAGTGTATTATTGAATTAATTACATTCTGTTCGCTTCTGTTTCGCTCGTTCGCCTACTCACCACCCTACTCACCAGTCACCCTACATACTCACCACTCTACTCACCACCCTACTCACCACCCTACTCACCACCCTACTCACCACCCTACTCACCACCCTACTCACCACCCCACTTACCACCCCACTCACCACCCCACTCACCACCCTACATACCACCCTACCTACTCGCCTACCTACATGTTCAGCTACCAACTCAGCTACCTACTCGATCGCCTACTTCATCAGCCTACTCGCTTCAAAACATGCTTCAAAACATGCTTCAAAACATGCTTCAAATCATGCTTCATGCGCCGCGTTTGAATACGCGTCATTCGCTTCATGGTCTACTTCATAGTATGCTTCATACATGCTTCATAGCACATGCTAATTAGCTCAATAGAAAGCACCCTTCATGGCTCTCTACCAAACGCCCTACCAAACGCTCTACCAAACGCCCTACCAAATTCCCTACCAAACGCCCTACCGAATTCCCTACCCAAATCTCTACCAAACTCGATACCAAACTCCCTACCGACCTCTCTATCAAAATTCCTACATGCTTCAAATTATGCGTCGGTCGAGCGCATAACACACGTCAAACAGTGCTTTCTACATGGCTTTCTATCAAATCTATCTACCTATCTATCTACCGAGGGTGTATCTACCTAATAAACGATTGAGTCGTTACAGAATCATATTCCAACCGTTGAAAAGTCTTCAAATTATACTTGAACAGTCGAACGATCAGCTGAACTCACCGAGCAATGAAAAATGGACCTAGCCTATCTTTGAAAATTTGGAAATAATTTTGGAAATATGAATGAAAATCAGGTCATCACCGGCAACAGAGATTATACTCAATTTCCGACGGAACATGTATTTAGAATTTATGTCAATAGATAGAATGAATATACTAGTATTGATTGCCGTTGTCGATCTCGAAAGAATATATGTGTTGCGTTGATGATCGCGTCTGAAAGACGAATGTTGATGATTTTCAGTACGACGCTGATCTGGCAAAATTGACACGTCATGCAAAACTTGCTTAGTCAGTAATCGGAGGCTAGACAGCAACATAAGGTTGTTTGTGTGTTCTCAATCGCTTATCTGGGTGAACCTGGCCTTTTACACCGCCAACGCCTTGCTCGGTATATTCGCCTGCACTTCACGAGAGAAGATATGAAATAAACTGATCACCGACGGTCACTGCGCTAATACTGATGCTTCTGGTATGGCCGGCGCTATATTCAATGTCTTATACGGTTTTGCTATCTTACTTCTTCCCATGATATCCGTTTGGAAACTGCACCTAGCACCGCGGAAGAAAATTGAGAATTTTCGCTATCTTTGCCACCGGACTTTTGTAAGCTTTGCAATATCATTCTTTAATTGAAAGACTCAAGTCACCGTCTCCTCTTCTAGTTCATCCTGAAATTCCCTCCCACAGATCTCAAGCCACCGCCTTGCATCCCCACCAAAAAACGTAATATCCCCTTTCCACACCTTGTCTGCCCAAGCTTTATCCTTTTTCCATTGCTCACTAGGATCAGAGCGGAGACGTTCTTTTGCCAGCCAAGTTTGTGCGAGCGCTACGTTAGCACTGGTATCTGCTGTAGGGCCAACATCTCGGTAATGGCCAAGAAGATGTGGTGGCGAGGACGTGTCTGAAGTCGAGAAACTGGATGCTATCTTCTCGCTCTGGCTGATTTCGTTCAGCAAGTCGGGAGAATGCGATGAATCCTGGGACGGTTCGAGTGATTCTGAGTGGTGTGAAAGTTGACGTCTCTTTCGGGGTGGCGACTCTTCTTCTTCGCCCGCCGAGTAGCTCACATCGCTATCGTTGAGCGCTTGAGCGTCAGTCTTGCGTTTCTTAGGGCTGAGAGACCGTGTCCTCGAGAACTGTGCGCATTTCTCCCATGAGACGAAGCCATCATATGAGGAATCTATGTTATCCTTCACCAGAAGTAAACGACGACGTTCTCTGCCGATCAAGAAGCTCTCGAGAAAGGGAAGGATTGTTCAAGCAAATCTTGCAAAGAGCAATTCAATGCTGAAGCGCATAGGCTGCAGCAACCGGTTGTGGTATAAGTGCTTCAGCTCGCCCGACGCTTTCACCAAGTGGGTGACTAGTTGTGGGGATCTGAGCGAGGATGGTTTGGGTACGAAGACGAATTTGAGGTTGTCGAATGCGATGTGGAGATCGGCTCGGAGGAGAATCGTATTAGATAGATCGTCAGGGGTGCTTGCTGAATTCTCGTTATATCTTGACATTGAATTGCGGTACCACCAGTCAGCTTCTTTTTGAGGACATAAGTGCGCAATCTGGGTGCCCTCTTTGCAACCGGTCATGCGACATGATACGTCACGCGCCTGAAGAGCGAGGCTAAGATTGAATTTCGAGAAAGATTGATATGGTGGCTTTGCATCTGCTAGAGTGACTTGCCTCCATGACTCAGGCAGTCCATGGTGAGGGAAGCGCCATTCGCTGAATGTTGGAACAATCGGGTAAGGAACACTCGTACGATCGCTGTCAGTGTCGCTTTGCAAAGGCGGCATATGAAAGTAGTAGCTGGGCTCCTGAAGTACGCTGCTCGGCTCAATGGTATTTGCTGCAGTTGCCATAGGAGAGTCCTTCGATTTCGACAGCCATCCATCCCACCGATTTCCAGCTATTATTCCACAGGCATCCAAGGCATATTGTGCATACAAGCCCTGGGCCACCCCATCAGCTGCTGGGTCCGGCGCCAATAGCCTTAGAAGCACGTTGTTGGCATCGTCGTACCCAGGATGGCGAAAGAGAATATAGCGGTTCGGTGTGACGGTTCGAGTAGGTATCTCCGGAGATGGCAGGGGATCTCGCGTAAGGTTCATAACCTATGATTCGGCTGTGTCAACGGTAGTAAGGATGTAGAGTGTAAAGCACAGGATGCGATGCTGCTCGCACCTTCTTTGTTTGTTTGTTTGTTGTTGCGGACACGAGGGGAAGAGAAGTTGCAACGATAGAATACTGTTATCTTATCTCCGACTGATCGATCGAGGCTTACGTAAGCGAGCTCTCTCTGATTGTTCTCAGACGTGCGTGGCTAAGCTCTTCGGGTTAGCTCTGCTTACTTCGCGAGCTCAGTGCAGCACGTATTTTTGCCAGATATTCTACGGGGTAACTTTGGTGTATTTACATATCAACTTCACGTTGCGATCATCAACGCAACAACATATTTAACGACATACATTCAACTGTCGATTTTAGTTTAACATCTGAAGTGATCGTCGATAGCTTTTTGAAATCTGTATTCTATCGCAATTGAATCACGATATCGAGCGACCTGATTTACCCGAAATTTCGGTAGTCACTGATAATCTGCTAGCTCGAGTTTATTCATGTCGATGAATTTTAATAGGGAACCGATATTTGCACACCCACTTTCCATACATGCACACCCTATTTTCATACATGCACACCCAATTTCACTACATAAACACTCATCCAAATTAGAATTAGTTACTGATACCTCGATCGACTGGAAATACCTTTATTTGTATGAGTGCCCCAGCAAGAATTAAGTACCTCTGGATCAACTATTTCAAAGCTAATTTACACCTGAAATTGATCGTAAAAGCCTTCACCACCTGACGCTTGCTCCTGAAACTCCGGAATCTGCTCTACAACAGCTGAACCTTCGTCACCCCCCCTACCTCGTCCTTCGCCCCTCCCTCTACCTCGCCCTAGTTACGACGGCGTAACCTTGGGGGCCGGCGTGGTTGTTGACAGCGAGAACGAGCTTTTCATGACTGGTGTAGAGCTCCCCTACCGGCGGCGGCGTGAGATCCATTGGTAGGAGGGAGGTAGATAGTTAGGAGGAAGGTAGATAGGTAGATTAAATATCTGGTAATATGTAAGATGTTGTAACGCGATAAATTTGACGGAGGATGACGTCGTTGCCTGCAGGTACTTAATTCTTGGCGGGGCACTCATACAAATAAAGGTATTTCTAGTCGATCGAGGTATCAGTAACTAATCCTAATTTGGATGGGTGTTTATGTAGTGAAATTGGGTGTGCATGTATGGAAACTGGGTGTGCAAATATCGGTTCCCTTTTGATATTGATCTGTGCCTTCGAGTGTGTACAAAAAGAATCTCAAGATAGTGGCTGCGTTGTTGCTCTCTCAACGTTCTTTTCGCAAGCGACAACTTAAGCCAATTACGCGCTTCTCATCAGAAATAACAAAGATGAACAAACAGATAGATTCTCGGTAGATAGGTAGATAGACCTTCAGTAGATAGGCAGATAGATTTGATAGAATGTCATGAAGAATGTTTGATAGAGGTCATTTTTGATGCTCGATAGAAATCAAATTTGATTCTTAGATATGAAGCAATTCGAAGCTTGGTAGGAGGTCATGTAGGTAGATGAGTAGGTAGGTGAGTAGGCAGGTGAGCATGTAGGATAACAAGTAGATAGGAAGCCAATGTAGAAAGCATTGTTTGAAGCTCTTTTTGACGTGTGTTATGCGCTCGACCGAAGAGTATTTTGAAGCATGTAGGGAGTTCGATAGGAAGCTCGATAGGGAGTTTGGTAGGGGGTTTGGTAGGGGGTTTGGTAGAGGGTTTGGTAGGGAGTTTGGTATCGAGTCATGAAGGGTACTTTCTATTGAGCTAATTAGCATGTGCTATGGAGCGTGTATGGAGCATACTATGGAGTGGGCCATGGAGCGAATGACGCGTATTCGAATACGTCGCATGAAGTATGTTTTGAAGCATATTTTGAAGCGAGTAGGCTGGTAAGTAGGCGAACGAGTAGGTAGCTGAGTTGGTAGCTGAACATGTAGGTAGGCGAGTAGGTAGGGTGGTGAGTAGGTGAGTAGGTAGGTGAGTAGATAGGTGAGTAGGGTGGTGAGCATGTAGGGTTTTGAGGGCGAGATGGTGACATTTCTAGCTGTGTATAGGATAGGCGCGAGGGAGGAAATGGTGCTGTGGTGGAATAGTTCTCCAAGCGCCTGCTTAACAATTCTACATCAATAAGGAAAAGGCTCAGACGGCGGACACCAGGTACTTTGCATCGATAAGACAGGCAAGGCCGTCTATCAAGTCGATGGCAGAACTTCGAGGCTAATTGTACGCAGTAGGAAAACAAGCTAGGAGCGCAGAGCCACCAGTTCCAGCGCCAAATACAAATCGGGAGCTTAATGATATACAGCAAGGCATATTCTAGGACCTTTAACTTGAGGGTTATCAGTGGCCGAACGGAACATTGTGTGTTCGGGGTGAGATGCTCGACACAATGGAAAACTTCGGTTACAGCCTGGATGGCTCTTCCCTGCAGATTCCACCAACTTTAGCCAGCATAAACCCCTTCGTCGAAGCCGACTAGCTTGCGTCGGGGACGCAGTGAGTTTTGAGAAATATAGGCGCAGCAAAATCTTCAAGGTCAGTGTTGACGCAAGCGCTTGGTCGGGCTTTCCGATTGCTCATCTGTGTCGGCTGGCCTTGTGAGGTACAACGGGCTCAAGGCTGGCATGTCGGTAACTGCACACTCCGGATCGAAAGATATTTGTATCTGCGGAGAGTTCGGATGTGTCGAAATTGGTGAGGGAGGCACTAAAGAATCCGGAGATCGTGGCCTTTGAGAGCGAGGAATGTCGATGGGAGCTAAAAATCGTTGACTTCCGCTGTTACTCCGAATCCGCCGTAAGCTTCGGATGAAGGGTGCCGCGGCTTTGACAGCCTTGGATTGCATGCTGCCCCAACGAACGCCGTTCACTATGACTGAGTTGCGCTCGAACATATCGTTTATGTCTTCTGCAAGAAGCTCGGTTTGTTTCGCTGTGGGTTTTTCGTCGAATTCGAAATGCAGTGTCAGAACCTGCCCCCGGGCTGGATCCTGAATGGTTTCTTCTTTGATAGGTATTTGTGTACGAAAACCTGCCTCTGGCAGTGGGTGAAGCATGATGCGACCAGCAGAGGCAGTGTTGTTTCGATTACGATTAGATAGCACAGGATCCTGGTCCTTGGGGAATTTTGGAGCGTCGTTGATCTTCTTCAAAAGGTCTACCGTCGTGAAACGGCCCTCCTCAACTAATGCCTCCAGCGCGTAGATGAGGGCTGAGGTAAAAGAATCATCTCCAGGAGCACGAGTTAGGTCCAACTTTGTTGCTGCGAGGTATTCGAACTTTCTAATCTTCGTTAGTCTAATAACAGAGTCTGAGGATGATCTGCCCACGTCTGTGGGCCTTTCTTCAATATCAAATTTCCTGCATAGCAGCTTCGAAAATGTATTAGTAGTAGCTCTTTCCTGTCTGAAAGTACGGACTTACCAGTCGAAAATTTCCAGGACGTCTGCTGCGGCAGGTCTTAACATGTCCTCAGTGTAGTTCCACACCAGGCAGTCCAAGCGCTTGATCTCATCGTTTGGCGACGTTTGTCTACGATAATCAGAAACAGAGAGACATACAAGTGTACTTGACTAACCCGAATAACTCAAGATCGCCATGAGAGCTGCCCGGCCTACCGTGGCCGCTGTAGTAGACTATGAGCAAATTGTCTGGCCCATCGTTGTCGCCGACAAATTTAGCCACTATGGCATTGACGCACACCTGCAGCCTTTGCTCCATGCTATTGTCTATACATTTGATTTCAGCTTCATAGTGGAACCGTTCTTCAAGGACCGATTTAAGCCTTTCTACCTCCGGTCTGGCGGTTATGTCATCAGACTTCTCATCCCAACAGAGAAGTAGGGCCTTGACTTTTTTATATGTAGAAGGATTCTTGTAGTTGCCCTTCGCTATGATGTTACTAAATATGACTTGTAATTTTGAGTTATCTCTCTCATCTGGATTCTCGTAATTGACAATGGTATGGTCCTGGGATAGTGGTTCGGCCTCCATTTTGCAAAGGTCTCGTTCAGTTTGAAGTGCTTTAGTGGCTTTTGCCAATCGAGAACAGGATCGAATGAGAAACTGCTGGCGTTGGGTCAGGCAGTGTTACCTGCTATCAAGCCTACGAATTAATGGATGTAGACAATGGCCAGTTGTATGTCGCAGCTTTTGTCCTTTGGGAATTACACCCAAGGCTGAGAATAGATAAAGATCATACTGCCATACTGCAGAATCTGTATCTCAGCCATGGTGTCAGCCTTGGACCGAATTCGTGTTTACAAGGCAACTGAAGCCTGATTTACGGGAGTCGATGATTTCCACAACAGCCAACCAAGCGCTTTCGTCCTTGAAGTAGGCGCTCGAGGTGCCCGAGGTTGCAAGAAGGCTGTGCAGAAGCCTGTACTCTACTTCGGAAGGTATAAGTTCCATTGATGATGTGTTTAGTGAGAAGTGTGACTGTAAATCCAGGCAAATTCAATTGTCGGTAAGGTTGGGTACACGGTCAGTGCAGGGCGACCAGTATCCGTCGATATCGTATCCTGTCGATTCAAGCTCACCAATCATGTCACCGTCCACCCATCCTAGATAACAACCCCGCTGCCAACGACTGCATATGCCGCTCGATGATAAACACCACATACACATTATGAAGAGCCTCAAGCACGTAGATTACACGTAGTTGAATGTGGCGCCTTATATTATAGGCCAAGCCCACACAACTAATGGTGCATATCAGAGCCTTGGGGACGTGAAGTTTCTCCGATCTCACTGGCAGATCTGGGACGCCTCGTCATCGACATGGACAAACAAGGAGTTGTTAGAGTTCCACTTAATTTGCCTATATCTGAGTTTGGCTGAGAATCACGCAGGATGAGCCGAACAAGCCCGCGAACAAAGCTGATGTTGATCGAAGAGTAGCTGCCAGCATCCAGCAAGTAAGTATACACTGTCATCGTGAGATGTATTCTAATAAGAGCTCTTAGCGCCCAAGAAAATATCCGAACGGCAAGCAGCTTAGAATGAAAAATATGCAGGGTATTTTTGAGTACAATGTTACAGTCGTGAGCGCAGAGTATGACAAAGATAGCCATAAGTGGCTGTATACTCTCAATGATTACAAGAAGGAGCCAATCTCTAAGACAGTTGCTGAAACCGAACTCGGGTGACTGCAAGAGATTGTGGTTCGCCGATCTGCAGTGTTCTCTGTAGTTGGGCGTAAAAGGCAGACAACTAAGGCACAGCAGTACGAATGTATGCTTCGATTCCCAGTATATAAGAGGCGTGATTTCGCAGGTAGTTGAGTAGCTCACGAAAGCATAGTCCCATATGGCATCCAATCATGCGGCGAGTCAATTGGAGAAGGGATTAGAAATCTTTCCATCCTTTCCAAGCCATACCTGCATAGACACGTGTGCAAAATTGCCGGACGAGGTTCCTCTAGGAGTACGCTGTATGTATACATTGTCCATGCTTTTTCAAGGCATAACCTTTTCCAGTCACATCTGGGATAGTACAACGTGTTCGACTTCTTAGGTCGATAGTCCTGCCATGGACGCATAAGAAAGACCCAGTGTTGCAAGTTCATGGACGTATGGCATCCACGAGGGTACGAAGACGTGAGTCGGTTGAGCTTCGAAAGTATTTTCTTAGTGTATTTCACTGATTCGACTAGTCCAGGATTTTCCAACTGGTTTCCCAAAGCTTTCCTGTTTCCTGGATAGCGACGATGCATTCATGGTTTATAGGAGATTCGGCTGTGTTTTTTCACGCCTGCTTCTGTGTAAACAGGATGAAATCAGCAGGATTGAAGCAACCATGCAAGCCATGGATAGGACAGATGCAGATGCAGGCCATGGGCAGTATCTCATGTCTTGCAAACTCGATGAAGACCGAGATAGTATCCCAACGGCATGGCCAGAATCGCGCATAGAGCTCATGGCGAAGCTGGAGAAGAAAGCTCTTGACTATGGTAAGAGCCTGATGAGCTAGTGGTCTAATTCATCGATAGACTAATAAACGCCTGATAGCCGACTTAATCCTCAAATACCAACAGCTCAAAGCGTTGGATCAGCCATCAACTCGAGATTATCGGAGTGTCTTGCACTTCATGGAAAATGATGGCGGTCAACTCTTTGAAGAGGAAAGTGGGTTCATCTACGAGAAGGAAGATCTCATCACCTTGAGACCTGGGAGGGAACACGCTTGGCTTGATGGTATGATTGAGCGAATACTGCAATTATTCCGATGTAAGCTCACAATGGTCAGTCTAACTGCTGTTCTTTCATGTGGAAAGATTTTAACATTTAACCACAGTTCCTCTTCTGCTCCAAAGTTGGTATTGAACCCTGAGGCCTGCACCTCGCTTTCTAATATCTGCAAGGGAACGAAAGAGAAAGCCGATGACACTGTCATACATTACTATGATCGCACCCGGATTTCTAATTGCGTAACTATGCTCATGACATTCCTGATCTTAATTCTCCTTGTTGTTCCCGTTTGGCTCCTCTACAAGATGTCGGTTGGAGGGAAAATTGCAACCAACGCAGGTTCTATAGGTGTAGTCCTTGCATTTACCTTGATTGTCGCCGCTGTTCTTTCTGCCTTTACAAAAGCTAAACGCCACGAAATTCTGGCTGCATCTGCCGGGTGAGTCGTGGTCTTCTTCCCCCCTGTATGTTGAGAATGTGTTTGTGAGACCCGTCTCCTCCATAGATGGCACAAGCTGATCGACGGTTCCAGCTACTGTGCTGTCTTAGTGGTTTTTTTCAGTAACGTGTCTAATCCAGGCCATTGAATTATGATGGAAAAGGTAAAAAATTGACGGGTAGGCCGGCATCAAAGTAGGGTCGAAATTGAAAAGGTTTGGTGAAGGGGAAAAGTCAGGCAGGAGTAGGCTGAATATTTGTGAGCGCCATAGCTATTGCGGGCAAAGATAACGATTTGAGTTGTGACCTATATCAAAAAGAAGAAGCTCGAAGACAGATTTAGAGTCTAAAAATTTGGGTACTTGAGCATCATGACAGTCTTCTCCAGCTCTGACGCTGACGCCCCAATCAGTCGTATCCTAAAACATCCACGAACTTTGGTAATCATACCTATGATTCCTCTCTGCCCCAAACCCTGTTTCCCCGGTCCTTGATTTGGTGTTAGGTCGTTGGCTCAAATGAGCCTTGATCCTAGTGCTTGTAAACTGTGAACGGTGCGAAAGCATCTTTAAGCATACGATCTGTCTCGAGCAAGAGTAAGATTTCTGGCCACACAAAACCATTGTATTCCGTAATAGAACTGAAGCGCCGCAACTCCATATCTGCATGCTATGATCCACGCCTTTGAAAACCTCCGCGTGGAGTGAAATTTGCGTTCCCACCTCTTCCTCCACCTCTTCCAAAATTAAAGCCGCCGCCTCTTCCACCACCTCGACCACCGCCTCTGCCACCTCTGTCACCGAAGCCCCCGCGACCTCTGGGCGCCCCTCGACTACCACCACGACCCGCGCCTCTTCCTCCACGCATTGGACCTCCTCTTGATGCACCACCTGCTCGCTTTGGCTTTGACGCCCCTGAAACAAGTCAGTGAGTGTTGAGAGTGCAATGAACATGCTACAGACCAGGTGGGGGTTTTGGTTTCGGTAAGAACCTGTTCACCTTCAGCATGTGCTTCTTCACAGCGCTCTTGCATCCTACTTCTCTAGTGGTAGAAGCCTATCTCCTCCAATATAAAACTTGTCTCCCGTCTTGAAAGATGTAGCCACAATACCCTCTTGAGGTTTCACAGTGAAGTAGACTTGGTTAATGGGGCCCAGGATCTCATCAACTTTGCCAATCGTGGTCTGTCACCCAGTCAGGAAATCCATAATAGACCATCTACTCTCGCTTATACCTTGTTCTCCAAGTAGATCGGCGCATTAAAATATGGGATCTTCGCATTGATTGATTCGCACACAATTTCGCCTTCGCAAGCGTGTATAAAGGAGCCCATTTCTGAATTAGATCAGTAATAGCACCTCAAGGAATGCTAGCACCACGGACCTAGGACGCTCGCTGGAGGTCCATAAGATTGCTGAAAGCCGCCTCGACCTATTCAGAGTAAATTTTTGGGTTTCTGCCCATATTGAGTCTCGCACGCATGGTAGTATGATTACCTCCTCTTGAACTGAACCCTCCACCACCTCGACCACCACCAAAGCTGCCGCCTCGCCCTCGCGGTGCGCCTCGACTTGACATATTCGTTGCTACAAGAAGAAACTCATTGCGGGTTGTGCCCTCGGCCAAAAGCAGATAGCGCCAAAAAGATGCGTGATTCAATACGAATAACCGGTAATTTAACCTCGCTAAGCCCTATGAAAACTCACTATCACTCTCCAGTGCGTGCATCATCAGGGCACTCATCTTGAGTCACAGAGCAAAGACCCTTATGAAGTTTTTGCTAACCTGAATTAGGACAGAAAATTTGTTTGAGGTTTCTCTCCTAAGAGTAAGCCAATTGGACAGTGAATGGAACAATTTAGTATGCAGGACACCGGCAATAGGGAGACTGTTGGAGCAGATGACTCGCGTGCTGCCTTGCCACAACGGAAATCGATTGGCAAAAACCCTACATATTTGTCTCCCAAAGGATCTCAAATTACCGTAAATCCAAAGGAGTCGAAAGACCAAGCGGACAAGCCGGAGGCAGGGAAACCCAAAGCCAAAATGACCCGCGAATCGACTCTACCAGACCTTTTAGTCAAACGTAATAAGCTATTTGACGAGCTCAAGCGAAAACATGATGCTGAGGTTGTAGGAAAGGAGCATCCTGTCATTAACGTTGTGCTCGATCTTGGACTAGACAGGGAAGGCAAGCCAAGACCCGCAATGCCAGTGGCAGCTAAAGCTTGGGAATCTACTCCTGGTTCATTCCTCAAACACGTTGATAAAGATATCAGCAGCGATGTTGTGATAGCAAAAGTCGACGGGAAAGAGCTGTGGGACCTTGACCGACCTTTAGAGTATGAATGTAGAGTTAGCTATGTTCCTTTCAGTTCGGCCGAGGGCAAAAATGTCTTCTGGCATTCTAGTGCACATGTTCTAGGAGAGGCTGCAGAATGCCAATACAATTGTCTCCTGTCACATGGCCCTCCTGTTGAGCAAGGCTTCTTTTATGACATGGCGATAGCTGAGGGGTAGGCTCTTGGATTTTGGCATACTCAAAGATATTGCTAATTGCTTACAGGCAAGTAGTCAAGGAGAGCGATTGGCCGCCACTAGAGAGTAAGGCTTCGAAGATCTTTAAAGAGAAGCAACCTTTCGAGAGACTTCATGTTTCCATTCCAGATCTAAAGGAGATGTTCGGATATAGCAAGTACAAAATGTACTATATCGAAAACCTACTGCCTCCCCAAGGAAGCAGTGTTTACAAGTGCGGGACACTTGTAGATCTGTGTCTTGGTCCTCACATTCAGAATACTGGTAAGATAAAAGCATTCCAGATCATGAAGGTGAATATTACTCCCACCAGGTATCGTGCACTACAGACTAATATCCACCAGAACTCTTCATGTTACTTCCGTGGAGATAAGAACGACGATTCCCTGCAGCGCATATATGGCGTTGCTTTTCCTGACAAGAAGGCTATGGTGGAACACAAGAAATTTCTTGAAGAAGCCGCCAAAAGAGATCATCGCAAAATCGGCGTAGAACAAGAACTGTTCTTCTTCAATGAATTATCCCCAGGATCAGTATTTCTATTGCCTCATGGTACATTGATATTTAATGCTCTGCAAAAGCTAATCCGGTCCGAATATCAAAAACGAGGCTACCAGGAAGTTCAGTCGCCGAATATGTATGATGCTGATTTATGGAAGAAATCTGGTCATTGGCAACATTACCAAGATGATATGTTCAACCTTGAAGTTGAAAAAAAGAAATGGGCTCTTAAACCGATGAATTGTCCTGGGCATTGTGTGATGTTTGGGCACCGAGAGAGAAGCTATCGAGAATTACCCTTGCGAATGGCAGATTTCGGTGTTTTACATAGAAATGAGGCTTCCGGTGCGTTGAACGGACTCACTCGAGTACGGAAATTCCAGCAAGACGACACTCATGTTTTCTGCACTCAAGACCAGGTAAGTTGCAGACTGTCGTTGCGCATGACATTGGGCTGATATTTAAAGATTTCCCAAGAGATTGAGGCCCTGTTCGACTTCCTGAAATGTATATACGGGCTTTTTGGGTTTCCATTCAAGCTTAAGCTCTCTACTAGGCCAGAAAAATACTTGGGAGATATTGAAACTTGGGACCTGGCTGAAAGTAGGCTGAAAGAGGCTCTGAACAAATTCACGGCCTCCGGAGGCGGGCAGTGGGAATTGAATGAAGGAGACGGTGCCTTTTACGGACCTAAGATTGACATCACCATATCCGACGCTTTGAGGCGTGATCATCAATGCGCTACGATTCAATTAGACTTTCAACTTCCACAGGCTTTCGAGCTCGAATACATGACAGCAGAAGCTGCTTCAAAGACAAAGGGCAGCGCACAAGGCGAAACAAAACCAGATGCTTCGGCGGCAGCATCGAGTGCACCAAAACAGCCGGGCCCCGGACGTGCTCGCCCAGTAATGATCCATCGTGCAATAATCGGAAGCTTTGAACGTTTCATGGCCATATTAACCGAGCACTTTGCAGGCAAGTGGCCGTTCTGGCTGAGCCCGCGCCAAGTCCTTGTTATACCGGTCACAACAGGGGTGAACGACTATGTTGAGGAGGTGCAAAAACTATTCAAATCGCAAAAGATGCATGTAGACATTGACCTTAGTGGGAACACCATGCAAAAGAAGATACGGACAGGTCAACTGCAACAGTACAACTTCATCTTCGGTAAGTTCAGACAACTCTTGAATTGAATGGACCCTACTAACATTCCTTAGTGGTGGGAGTCCAAGAAAAAGAATCTCGTTCTGTCAATATTCGAAATCGAGATGATCCAGAAACACAGTCGAAAGGGGAGCTGATACCGCTAGAAGAGGCGATCCAGAAATTGAGAGCCCTGAAGAAGGAGCGGAGGCTTGTCAACTCTCTTGTTTTCGAGAGCTGAGTAGCCTAGTCTAGAACGTCTATTCTGCTTTCGTTGTCACTTCGTCATCGGTGTCAACGTAAAAGTTGTAGCGTAGTGTGTGTGTGTGTGCGTGCATGTTCGTCCTACTCGGAGGGGGGCTTGATCCTCTGGTTGGTCGTTCGCGTTTAAAGAGTCCTTGAATGAGCCCGTCTCCGTGAGTTCTGTATACATAAACGTTAACAAAATCTCAACTATTGTCACAAAAAAGGAAGAAAAGAGGCATTTGTTAAGCTGAATCTTTGAGCTCATTTCGTCTCCTCAGAATAACGAGTTCTGAGATCTTCACGCACGGCAATAGGTAGCTGAAAAGCATTGAGCAATGCAATTAATGGCTTCTAATCCATCACCAGCCCAGGTCAAAACTGAGGCAAAAGTAAGTGCGAAGATAACAGATTTGGAATAATTGCAAGCGCCGTGAATCGAACACGAACCTCTACCTTGGAAGGGTAGAATCCTAACCATTGGACCACGCAAGCATACATTAATTATGTCTCGATAAATGTTATATATTTGATTATATGTAAGGACCATTCCTTGCTTAACCTGTTTGGGCACATCACATGCGAGCCATGGGCAACGAATACGGTACGCTTGCAACTAAGGCACGATGACGCCTTCCCTCTTTGGCGGATGAAGTGAACCTCCTCCACCAATAAAGAAACCCAACAACTTTGACCCTGCTGCTGCTGGCAACGATAACACCCCTCGTCGGCCTGCACCTTCTGCCAATAGCTACTTTCCTCCGCTTATAGTGTCATACAATGATTAGCTATTGAATCCCATTGTCTACACTGTCTTTGCATTCGTGGGTCACCAAAGCCGGCGCCCGTGGAGCTTGCGGAAGCGCCAAGCCACAACAAGCGAACAGTTGTATTTGTCTCCTATTCTACGGAGGTACACTGTCGCAATCCCGAACGCAAGAAATTGACATCTGTTGGGACTGGCTGAGGCATCTCGAAAGCTCAATCTACTCATCCCCCAACCAAATAGCATATATTTGGCGAACTGTATTCGTGCCAAAAGCGTTCCGTATCGCTTTGCGGGCTCTAGAAGCAAAACAGCACATAATATCTAACCCATAGGCTCAACCCATGGCCCAACTACACCCTTCTGCCGGAGCGTCTGGGGCGACCGACCTCACGCACGGAGCGCCCAACACCACCTCACCATTGTCGCAGTCAGCTCATCAAAACCATCCAGAGGAGTTGAGCGCTGACCAGCGAGGGTATCAGCTCGTCGACAATGGAGCGGGTGGAGACATGAATCGCGCTAATTCTACCTTATCTCAGTCTCACACACTGACGCCTTCGCGCGGGGGAACGTTGAAGAAGAAGCAATCCGTGAACAGGAAAGGCAGTATCAAACAAGCCAGCAGTAGGAGAAGCAGTGCGGCGGGGAGTGTCAGAAACGTAGCTTTCGCCAATGATGGTGCCGCAGAGGGTGGGGAGATGAACAATGCATTCTACACGCCAGTTCCAACATCAGGAAACCCGACCGAGATATTGGCCAACAGGTTTCAGGGTATGTCAATGCAGCGAATCGCTATTTTACTATCAGTCGTCTCAAGCTAATACCCGACTTAACCCAGCCTGGCGAAAGGTTCTCAAGGATCTGATAACGTATTTCCGTGACATTCAGAAATCCTACGACGCCAGATCCAAGTCTCTTTACACACTTTCCAATGTGATCAACAACATCACCGCTCCACCAGTTTTTCTTACAGAAGGCGGTATCGGCGACGCTACACACATCTTACGGGATTTCCACAAGCTGTCAATAAATGAAGGTAACAAAGCTAAGACCATTGAAGAGGAGGTTGTGGTACAGCTCACAGGACTTCGAAGCGACCTCCAACAAAAAATCAAGGAGATAAAGAGTCTTTCAGGAGATTTTAAAAACAGTGTAGACAAGGAGACAGAAGGTACAAGGAGAGCTGTACGAGAACTTCAGGAGTCCTTGGAAACTTCTGAAAGGGAACCGACGTCTGGGAAAGGAGATCCGTTCATCATTAAACTTGCCGTAGAACGGCAACTGGAACGACAAATTGAAGAGGAGAATTATCTTCATAGGGTAAATGCCGCGATATACGTCGTTGGATGAAGCTAACAATGAGCAACCAGGCTTTTCTGAATCTCGAAAGCTCAGGTCGGGAGCTGGAGTCTATTGTAGTGGGTGAAATACAGAAAGCTTACAATGCATACGCTGCAATTCTCACAAGAGAAGCCGACGAGGCCTATGAAGCTGTGGATAAATTACGAAATGGCCCTATTGCGATGGCGAAAGACCATGAATGGGACGCTTTTGTCGAGCACAATGAGCACTTTGTGAACCCGAGACTTCCTGTTCGTAGAGTAGAGAATATACATTACCCTGGTAGAGCTAACCCAGCAGCCTCAGAGGTAAGGGCTGGTATGCTCGAGCGAAAGAGCAAGTACTTGAAAAGCTACACCCCGGGATGGTAAGAAAATCTGTGATTTGTTTACTGTGAATGTTAACTGGTATAGGTATGTGCTTTCTCCAACGCATCTACACGAATTCAAATCACCAGATCGTATTACGGCCCAAGCTCCTCTTATGTCGTTGAGTTTGGCGGACCAGAAGCTCGGCTCCCACTCAGGCGGCGATTCGTCGTCGCATAAATTCATGCTCAAGGGGCGCCAGAGTGGCGGCATGCATCGGGGCCACGCCTGGGTATTCCGAGCCGAGTCCCATGACACGATGCTGGCATGGTTCGAGGACATCAAAAACCTGACGGAGAAGACGGGAGAAGAGCGCACTGCTTTTATCCGACGCCATGCCCGTAGTGTCAGCGGGCACAGCGATAAAGCAGGCTCAGTCAGCAGTGACGGCGGCATGGACGAAGATGAGGCGGACCAAGTGCCCTACTCGGCGACTACATCCCTGGCCGATCAGGCACCGATGAGAGAAGAAAAGCTCCCCGAGCGCCCCAATCCAGGTGGGCGATTTCCAAGTGCCCTCAGCATCAACCGAAACTCACAAGTGCCACTCGAGCCATCTAGCCCGTCGAGTTCCGATGACAGAGATACAGTAGCGGCGGCCGCTGCGCTCCCGGGTCACAGCGATCCATTCGGACAACCCAGGCACCAGACCCAGAATCGCGATGATGAGACCTTTCCGAGAGAGGAGGTACATCCGCATCATCAGCGCGCCACAGACCAACCATCTGGGTACATGGGGGAAGGTTCTGGATCGCAAGAACAGAACGAGCCGTGTCCACCCTTGTCTTTAGGAGCGCAACAGAGCAACATGCCAGAACGCCCCAAAAGCTCCAATGCTGGCACTGAATACAGCACCGCGCCCGTTCAATCCCAAGGCATCAGTTCCGACGATCCCGGCGCAGTTTCCTACGGTTCATCACAGCAGCCCACTCCGAGGAATAGAACATTTCCCAATGCGCCTGAGCGTCACGACAGCACCTACGGCGACTGGATGGGCCCTGCTGCCGCTGGCGCAGGCGGTGCAGCAATTGGCGCAGCGGGGATCGAAGCCTATCGACAGCAACAGCTGCCGAAGCAGCCGGAGAAGGATCCTCAGACTGTGTCTCAGCCCTCTGAACTTGCTACCCAGACCACACCAAACCTCGAATTATCCCAACCGCCACTGCAGAATCCAGCAGAACGAGAGCCTACTGAGGTGGTCAGCCCAATCTCTACACTCAGAGGCGATCCATCCTTCATCCAACCCCATTCTGGCATCGCAGAAAGCCCCACCGGATCAAGCGACCCCGCTGCGCCGCTCAAGACTTTGGCATCGGATACTGAACGGCCGATGGTGCCACGAAGCCACGGAAGTGTGGGCACTATTAGCGATTTGTACATTCCTGGGCAATACCCAAGGGGGGGATCTTAAGGGGCTTAGTGGAGCTGCGAGGGTGTCTGAAAGGGCCTGAGGTCTTTTCTTTTTTCCGATCGGCGAGAACAGAATGGAAACTATGCAAGAGCTGCAGATGCGAAACTGTTGACTGGGGAGCTAACTTGGACAGGAACAAAGAAAAGGAGATGAATATCGATGTTCGATTTAGCAGCTGTATTACGGGAACTTGAAACGGGATTTGCCTAGCGCTCGTTATTATACCTACCTTGCGTCTTCTCGTCTTTTGGTCTTTTGCGGGGAGAGAGCGTGGTGGATGTTGACGGCCTTTTGTTAAGTTAGCTGGATATGGGTATAATCTCTACGGGTTCGAAACGACTTGCTGATTATCTGTTTTTCGTCGGTCCTCGACAATCCTTGTTAATCGCTTGCCCGCTACCTCCCTGCCCACTCCCCACAGTCCGCACCCTAGAATTTCCTTCCCCTTTTTACCTCATATAGCTCCCCACCGCCTCCCCTATCTCCCCTCACTCCCCCCCCCGGTAAGCTCCCTTCTCCCACTCTATCCCCGAAAGAAGGACACAACCGGCCCTTGTACAGATTCCTTCCAATTCCCATCTTCAGCTCTCTCAAGATGATAAAAGGCGAATCGAAGAGCCCCGCACCGCGCGTAACAGGAATATACACGTTGTGCCGGCTTTATACCGTCAACAAGTGACTATTCCCTTGCACCAGTTAGCATATCGACACTTTCACACAAGCAAGAATTCATTTTCACAAGAGATAAAACTAGCGATATGGACATTTTCGCACTCTTCTTCAAGCCCAAGTAATCTCCTCTTACCTCTCCACTCACCGGTACCTTTTTTTTTTTTTAATAATAAACAAATAGTCTTATAGTTCAGTTTTGATTTTTTGGGGGGGTTTGGGTCCGAATTTCGTTTGTTGGAGGCTGTTTTGTTTTTTTGTGAAAATGTGTTTGCGAAGATTGGAGATGGGGGTTGCTGGAGAGGGGGTGGTGGGTCGTTGGGTTTGCGAGAAGATGAAGAGAGCAAAGTGTTCAGACGCAACAGCATAATTGGGAGGCAAAACCTCAAATAAGCTCCGAAGAAGAATTAAGAACTTCTCAAGTATCTAAAAAGGATAACTCCCCTCCTTATCCGTAGCTGGATAAGGAGCCTCTTTATCAGTAAACGTCCCCGTTTCCCCATCCTTCCCCGCCGTAGCCAACCGACACGCATTAAATGCCCCAGTACTGACATCGTTGGTCCCCTCGCCCGCATTCAGATTCGTCGCGCAATAGCCCGGACAACATGCATTCACCTTGAACCCCTCTCCCTTGAACTTGACAGCATAGTGCGCCATGATCATGTTCATCGCCGCCTTGGAAGTTTTGTACGCGGGTAGGTCTAGGCCGTAGTTCGCGTGATTGATGTCGAAGGTTCTGGTGATGCTGCCGAGGCGGGAGGTTATGAAGACGATACGTGGGTTGCTGGATTTGCGGAGGAGCGGGATGAAAATTTCGGTCAGGCACGCAGCGCTGATGGCGTTGGTACCGATGATTTGAGTGAATTCTTGGCGGAAAGTTGCGTCTGGGTGGACGGCGCGGTTGGCGATGCCGGCATTGTTGATTAGGACGTCGAGGCGGCCGTGTTCGCTAGCGACAGCATCGTAGGCGGCTTGGATGGAGGCGTCCGAGGTGACGTCGAGCTCGAGGGGTTGGATGGACAGGCCGGTGGGGAGGGAGGAGATGGCGGTTTGGGCTTTCGAGAGGGAACGGGAGCCCATCAGGACGTGGTAGGTTGGGTGTTCGGTGGCGAGTTTCTTGGCGATTTCGAAGCCGATGCCGGTGTTGGCGCCGCTGATGAGGACGATGGTTTTTTCGGAGGGAGTTAGGGAGCCCATTGCCATGAAGGAGATATATAAAGGATTCGGAAAGGAATTTGACGGGAATATCAACGATAAGAAAATGCTCTTGAATAACTAGTAGTAGATGATCAAAGATGAAGGTATGATTCGAGATATACATAAAAGAATAGAGAGCTACCTTCTCTTTATGAGATACCAAAGTTTCTTTGCTCGCACTTTACGGAAATATCGGACATAACACTAAACTCCTTCGAATTGTCGAGACGCAGGTGCTCTCGATGCATCTCGTTCTTCGTTATGGAGAAGAGCTGGTCATTCAAAACCTCGTGGGAGGCATTTCGACAGCCATCATAGTCCTGCAGTTTCCAGAGCGAAGAGGCATAACAAGAGCAAACAAGCGTAAAGTATCCACGCTAAAAATTCAAGCTAACCCAATAAATCAAAACATCAACACCCGCTTCGCCCAATCAAGCACCACCACCTCAATGCTCACACCAACAATGCAATAGTCCATAAAACCAGAGCTTAATCTCTACCAGCCCTCCCCCCACCCCCTACAAAACCTCCACCTACCAGAAAATGTCCACCGACCACCACCGCCGCATCGACCTCCAATCCCCCGCCGACCTCACCTACCTCCACACCAACATCCAGCGCGCCGCGACCGAAAAACTCGATCTCGCATTCCCCCCACGCGCCGCGCCCAAAGGCGAAGAAGACGCGCTGAGGCAGAAAGTTGAGGCGCTGGTGCAGGAAGTCGGTCCCCATTCGGCCCCCATTTCATACTCCCAGCTCAATATACCACGAGCGCTAACAAGGGATGATTAATAGTACATAACGCACACCCTAACCCTTGCCCTCCCCTCCCTAACGCTCAACGGCCTCGACGCCTCCCCCTCTCTCCTCACCCCCCACCCCCCCACCACCACCTCCAACACCACCACTATATCAACGACCCCATCAAACAACCCCCAAACCCGGCAAGACACCACCAACTACGAACCCTACGACCCGCGCCTCGCCTCCAAGCTCCGCACCCTCTACGCAACCCTCGAGCACGAATCCACGCGCGTGGCCGAACTGCGGCGGTCGGCGCCTGGCGCCGCGGCGAGGGCGTATATCGAGCGGGTGGAAGCTGAGAGGGAGGCGGAGAGGCTGAGGGGCGAGGAGATGCTGAGGGAGGTTGAAGAGGGGGTTGAAGGGGAGGATGATGAGATGATGGGGATGGGGGGGTTGGAGAGGAGAGAGGAGGTGGAGAGGATGTGGGGAAGGGCGGTGGAGGGGTTGGTGGGGTTGGACGGGGTTACGGAGGTGGTGGCGAGGTTGGAGCGGGCGGGGAGGGCGGTGGAGGCTGTGGAGGGGATGTGAGAAGAGGGTGGGGCTGTGGAGTTGGGGCGGGCTATGGAGGTCTGACGGGAGTCGAAAAGGGGATTGAGAGGGACTTTTCGCATGTCGAGATGGTGCAACATGACATTAAAATCCGTTTCGATTTCACAAACGTGTGCAATTTGAAGAGGTTGAGTTTTGATCGAATCTGAATGAGTAGGTAGGTGTGAAAAACACAACGCGCCAACGACCGTGCATAATGCATAAGCAGGTATCTCTGCACCATTCTAGCTAACCTCTAGGACATTTGTCTAGCCAGTGTGCTAGTTTAGGTGTGTGATTAAGCCAGTGTTACCATTCTAGGGACCCATTACAGCCTGCTGTGAACCTCCAGCCGCAGCTCTCACTTCTTCCGGGTGGGCTCCCGCTCCAGGAGCAGGAGGCTGGGCCGGTGCAGGGGCTTTTGTTTGTGCCCACTTTGGTGGCTTCGTCCATTGAGGATCTTGCCATGGTCCGTCATCGCTTAACGCACAACTGCCCTTACATTCGCAACTTCCGCCAAAGAGTTTGGGTAGGTTCTCTTTCGGTACTTGGCCGAGGAGCTCTTTCTCGTATCCGCTGCCTAGCACGTGAATCTTCTCAACGGTTACCGGGTCAAGGAAACCTTTGACTACACTGAAGACGCCTGAGAACCCCCAGGGAGCATTGATAAGGTAGAGTTTCCCCAATCGCTCAGGGTAGTAGTTTTGTGATATTGCCGATGCTTGCTTTATGTAACCGTAGACTGAGCCGACTTTTGAGATGCCCACGCCCTTCAAGTCCATGATTGAGCAGCAAGTTTCTAACAGTTTCTCTGATTTTCGGCAGCAGGCGGGCAGACGAGGATCGGCAAGCTTTTCGTACTCGACGACCAGATTTTGCAGCATTCGTTCGCCCGTGGTAATCTTGTACATGGCATTGATGTCGATCTTTCCTAGCTGCTCGATGTAGACAGGCCGACCATCCTGAACATAATCAGCCCCGGACGTCATTACAGAGACTGGTGCCTTCTGCTACCTTGTCCGTCTTATGGTAATACTGCGGGTAGTATTCGAAGACCCGGGGCTTCTCTTTGTAGTCGAAGTTCCGCACAAGGTCATCTACCTTGAAGTCTTTCCGCCATTTCTCACATTGAACGAACCTGGAAGTATTTCAGTCCACCTTCGTACAGCCAAAGAGAAGAATGACCCCACATCTGCTTTGCCAGCTCGACATTGAACTTCCTCGCCCGCAAAAATCTGAGCTACCAGGAGCGAATTAGCGTTTGAGTTTCTTTTATTGGGCACAAAGGAGCCCACCCACCATGCATAGCGTGTCCAGTCTTTCGGTGTAACCTTCTTGTTCTAATTGTGTGCGTAGTTGAAACACTTGAGCGTCTTGCTCTTTCGTTGTATGCCCTGGGTGCCCACTTTTGACTTCGGGGCTTGTAGTTGGGTAGTCGTAATCGTCGTACTTGGAGTCAGACTGCAGCTTTTGTGCGGCCATGCTGGAGGACTAATCTTAGGCAGTGAGAGAGGATTGTATAGAGCTCATAGAAAATATGCAGTCGGTCAATGGTAGCGACAGATGAACAGTAACGATGTTTCTGTGGGGTATCGTTGGGCAGTAGCGCTATGATGTTGTCACTAGCCTGTCCTCATCTCCCAATTACAATACCTCGCCATCAGTAGTGGGATGTAGATGGAGGTTTTCCTCTCGTATGTGAGAAGATAAGTGAGAACAATCTTCCATGAATATCACACTTTATAAGCTGTCTACATACAAATTGACGCTCTTGGATCATGCATTTTCCATGTACAGACTCGCCACATATCCTGAGTAGCAAGAACACCCATCATCCTAATGCTCGAACTTCAACAGCTCTGGGCAATTCTACTGAGCCCCAGCTTCCAAGCTCTATACCCGTCCATTCCGTTGTGTATCATAAGCACCGTCTCAAAAACGCCTGCTGGAAGTGCTGAACCCCAACACAATATGTTCAATGATGTTTCAACCTCCTTCTGACCGAATGTTAAACACGCTAATCCGCCTGAGGAATGACCGCCTTTATGCGGATTCTGGATTATTAAAAAATCTCACCAGATGCAGCTCAAAGATGCTGAAAGTGAGGTCGCACGGATTTTCAAAGTACAAAGATGAGAGCTTGCGGAATTCGCCAATCGAATCTGTTAGCGAGTGCAGATGAGGGAGAAACCCCCGAAATGCAACTCCGCGAAGCTACTCAAAAATGCTGAAACTTGAAATCTTACAGATGTGTTCAGAACTTAAACGAGGGTTTAAAGATCACACTGATTAACCCTGTTAGCGAGAGATGATGAGGGAGAAGCCATCAATCCAAGATCCACATGAGCCGGAAACGCCTGCGATGCTGTAACCGCGAGGGGGTATCAATGTATGCCTTCCAGCGCGAATGTCAGTCGTCAAGTTCCCCAGATGTCTGACAAGGACTTACCCAGACCCGCCTGTGGGGTTGCCGTAAACGCCCGATCGTCGTCCTAAGCTGGTCAAGATTTCCAGACCATCAATCCAGAGGCCTGCTCGAAGATAGAAGCCTAGTAATATCTCTCCTCGCCGCGTGTCTGTATGGGTAAAGTAATGAATCTTCTGCTATGTGCTGATGGTCAATGGATGGATAGGCTTACCAAACAAAAATTCACTTCCACCAGGTTGGCCACCTCTTGTCCCAAACAGCTGGCTGGTCGAATCCTCGTAACAGAATTCTACCCCATCCACTGCAAAGCCATGGTAGACCTTGATTGATGTGAGTAGCTTTGTTTGTATTATGGCACTTTCCAGTATCACTTCTATGGGCCTACTGCCATCCTGCTGTGAAAAGCCTAGCTTGTTACCCTTGAAGCCCTGTTGCCGGTTGGGAAGCTTGACAACAGAAGTCTTAGATGTTAGCTGGCTAAAGTCGTCGACCACATGAGTCCCCTGCCCTGCAGAGTGGATTTGCAGCTTGATCTTCTTGCTCCTTTTGTCCTCAGGCAAGCGGGCTTTAAGATCATTCTCAGTGAGTACTATCTGCCGAGGTGGACTGCTTGACAATCCCTCGCCCATTCCGTATTCGATCCACGAGTGACATAGCTCATCGCCGTTGGTAAGCAGCTCGACAAATGCAATTCCCGTGGTAGCGGTAACCATGACCTTTCCGTTGTCGACTGCCCAGACTTGAATATTACTATCGAAATTGAGCGGCATATCTGTTGGTAATCGGAAACACGGATGATCCTTGAACCGCAGCGTATCGAGTCGGTGCCAGTTACATTCGTCTTTGGGGAGGCAAAGTCTGACACCTGGTGATTTTGTCCGCGTTGAGTATGGCTCACGGCAGAGGAACGTGCGATTTAGTTGGACATAGTCTCGGAGCATGACTCCATATTCCTGATGTGGGCAGCCAAAGAGATGGCCTGTTTCGTGAAGATGGGCTCCTATCCCAACATTCGCTGCCTCCCAGTTGCTTCCTGAATCGTTGCAATCGTTGGCAACATAGGAGGTGTTAGTCCTCGTACAATCCGAGAAAGCCGGCACCACATCTTCAATACTCGCTGGATAGCTCTGCAGCGCTTGAGAGCCAAAGATTGCTAGCTGAATCTCGCCAGCGCCTCCGCCAAGTGCCGCATGGCCTGTAATGGTCTTTGCTCTGGTGTCCCAATGTGCGTCCAGCAATAGCACCGAAACATACTGCTTTTGCCCCGGCGTGGGCCGGAAGTAATCTTTTACATCATCCATTGCGATGGAGAAAAGATCACCTTTGCGAGTGGCTTTGTCATATTGCTGAGCCAAATCCAAATCCCGCAGCTGCTTGACGGTCTTTGACGACCTCACAATGTGTACCTTCGCTTCGTTTCTCATTTGCCCCGTACCTCTGTCTCGATAGGTTAGAGAACCCGTTTGCCACTCTTCCTCAAATCTGAAACACCTCCTCCCGAGACCGTTGCGATACATCTGCTCTCCAGTAAAAGCTTGCCACAAATATGCGGCCATGCGAAATTTCCTGATCGCAGTTTCGATTCCGTTGCCTTCTCTTTGCACTCGTTCGGGAACCGCATCAAACGTGCCTGGAGAGTCACTTCCTAACAATACGACAAGCTGCAACGGGGGTGAATTCGCAAGAGGAAGGAAATTTACATTGATCCATGATGAGTGCGCGGGATTGGAAGAATTGTTAGATGCTAGCTTTGGCGAGGTGAAGTCGAAGCGTAACCGATTAGGTCCTGGGCTCAGATGTACAAGGGCCTTGAAGTGAGAGTCGCTGACGGGCCAGTTAGTGGCTGGAAAGTTGTCTTGATGGTGGCAGACGGTCAAGGTTCCGTCAAGAGCTCTTTCCTGGGGATCCCCAATTTGGCCATAAACCAGTAGAACCTTCTGATGTACCTGCGCAATGGGTCAGCAAGATCTGCTTGCATTCTACCTCTCCGAAAAGCCATTGAAGAGTGAAGCATACCCAAGACTTATCAGAAACCGATAGTATTCGAGGTGCGAAGGCAGAGGTAGGAAGATTAGGGGCGGAACCATTCAATGGCGAAGAGTTCAATCCCTACATTGGTATGGTGTCAGCTTGAGTTCGATTTGCGTTTACAGGGAGCTGTTGTGATCTGGGACACGTCCTAAGACGTGACATACTATAACGCTATTCCTCTGGCTTGACGAGTTCATGGCAAGTGGCCGCTGCGATTGCGTAGCCATGGTGGTCTGGGATTTGCTCTTTGTCAGGCATGGTGTCGACATTTGGGGCTGGATAGAGGACGGAGGTGTAGAGGAACCGTATGCGGAACTCAATGTTGATGAGGACTTAGTGGTAGGGACATTGCCATCCGACTTGCTGGAGCGAGAATCGCCGTTTGGTAGTTTCTCCGTCTTGAAGCTCTTGCTTTTCCGCCTAAGGTCCTTGAAGAACGGCATTACAGCAGCCCAACAACATCCACTTCGTAGACCCCCGTGCTATTTCTGATGTGCCCTTTCCAAGATTCCGGAATGAGTGTACTATCGTGTTAGACTGGAAGGAGCGAGGATGCGGTGGAGGATGCGGCAGCTATGCGAGAGGTGCGGAATGAACGCTTGGAGCAGCAACGAGGGTAATAGTAATCACTGGAACGACAGGACGGGGACCGACGCACGGCGATGCCATGAAAACAAGAAAAATAGCGACGACAAACTAAGAGATACGGAAGTACGACGTTCGTTTTGAAATCGGTTGGGGGGCAACGTATTCCGTAGAGCTTCTGAATGTGGTTGAGCCTGTTTGCTATGTAGCTAGCGCAGCAGGGCGGTCACAATCTCGATAGGGAGTACATCCTTGCGAACTGACCATGTACTGTACTACCATGTACCTCCGTAATCCGTTACGAGCCTTGAAAACCTCATGGATTTATATCCGGATCATGACGTCAACATGAGATTATCTACCAAGGTACCTACAGTAGCTACCATACGCGCTGCTACGTATGTTACCCGGAGCACAGTAACAATGGTGACTACCTCTATAGACATGATCACGAAACATTTCTGCCCCTTCCACTTCTAGCCTGGAAGGTGAGCAGCGACCTTCAATCTTTTCTTCGCCTCCCCTCTCCTTCCTTTTATCCCTTTCCCCTGCCTCATTCTCTCTGCTGATGACTTCTGCTATCCGTCTCATGATCCGTCGCTCCAAAATCATCCCACAATCTGGAATATGTTGACAGGTGCGACGATCGCTTCACCGGCGTACTGTAGCTTCAACGTCATCGACTCAGTCAAATAAGTTTCACTGCGATCGCGATCCTTTGTGCTTCTGAATCATCGTTTGCCTGAATTCAGACTCGACCAGGTGCTTTTACCCTCCACAGGCTCATTTTGGTCTACAGCTTGATCCAGCGAAACTGCCAGGTTCTCTTATTCGTCGCCTCGGACCTCGTCCGTGCTGCAGCTCATGTCACGATTCCGTTTCCGAGCATGCTGAAGCATCTTTTCGCTTAACCTCGCTGCTCCAGAGCTTCCTACCTCTGTCATCCTTTGCCAGCCATCGTTTCGCCATTGCTCAGCTGATCTGCGACTCTGCTACAACACTGATGGAGAACCTAGCTTGCGGCGAGAACCCCATGGCGAAGCGACTATCAAAATTCCAGCATGCCTATTGAGCTACCACACGACCTATGAAAGGAATACCTTATCCCTTTTCGCGATCGCTCAGGCTTTCTACTTGTCTGCCTGACCGGTCGACAAGGATCGCACCTCAGCCGTGATCGGGTGACCTGACAGTGGGAGGCTGAGTGTGAAGCCAAAACCAGCGAATGGAATCAAGGAGGCCTTGACCTCACCTCAATCGACATTGCTCCTTTGCGTGTCTTCCTGGCTGCGCCGACAAGAATGCCGCAATAGCGTTGTTCTGATGACGTGGCTTCGAGATGTCAATCTCGCTTTGGGCAGATATCGTGGAGAGGACGATGTCACAGAGCCGTTGCAGAAGTCTCAACTCAGGCGAATGAACATCTTCGATGAGCGCAGCGAACACTCAGCCGACATGAATCATGAATCGAATACAAGGCTACAATGGCCGAGAGCTGCAGCAGCGCGTGCGACTGAATGTGAGACAAATGACTGAGTATCGACAATCGACGGTCTTGGAAAAAGAGTGAAGAGGGGTGGGATTTGCAAGCCGGAAAGGTTCCAGTGAGTGACCGGCCTTGCAGTCTGCAGCGTACATAATTCTCTCTTCATTGCCTCAATCTTTCAACAACAAAATCGATCTATCATTATCTCATGGTTTACCATTGAAATTGTGTCGTACAATGATCATTTTCGACATGAATTTCATTCATTTTAGCGACTCTCATTCACATGAGCGACGACTCGACGTCTGAGGAGCAGAATGATGATCAGGGCTCGCGCAGCACTTCAGCAAGTTTTGTGACTGGAAGAGGGGGTCTGAGTTCGCAGCTCGCATTAGAGGTACATGTAGGCAGCTGCTGGGCGCAACAGCATGACTCTCCAATTCTCCAATGCTACCAACTAAGACCGTCTTCAGTGCCCGCTGTCACGATCATTGATCACTGTTGTTCAACACCCCCCCACGTGTCGGAACCATTTCCATATCCACAAGAAATGTCTCGAGTCGACGGCCAAGTCAATCCGACGGCTACTCAAATAGCTACGAGGGTCGCCCGTATCCGTGGTGCTATGATCAATAGCACTGTCGGAACTGTTACCTCACAGCAAAAGGCCCCAGGTCGTGATCCTGGGGTAAGAGGGTCAACTTGGGTGTCCCGAACCAGATACCCCAGACCTCCGGAGAATGCCATTCAAGGAGTTGTCTTGCATGCCATCAAAGAGCTCGGAGATGGGACTGAGAAGTTCGACGTGCCAGAGGTTGGAGAACTCGAGGCACAGTGGATAGGATGGCGCTCGGGGGTGGACAAGGATGAACCTGAGGTATCAGGGACCGAATTAGAGAAATATAAAGGCTTGATGAAGGACGTTACAAGCAAGGTGACTGTGTTCTATGTTTATGGTGGAGCATTCATGTAGGTGGATTCTCTCGTACTGCATTTTATGGTAGACAAGTGAACTTTATCTACTCATTTCCTTGCCTATCTATTGCTAATATCTCGGATTGTAGGCTCAATGGGCCCCATAGCTGTCGGGGTATCTGTACTACAGTAGAAGCGGAGATGGACGAAGCTTTTCGTGTTCATGTCTATCGAGGTAATTACCCCATCAATGAGCCAAGTAACCTGACAGATTTAGTCTGACAGTAAACGAAGCTGGGCAACCACTGGACAGAATTTATGGAGCTAGCCAGGCCACTGGTGGGTGTGATCGATCCAGGGCGCGCCAGGGGTAAATACGAGTATATGGAAGTTCGGTGATTGTTTTCGAATGACTAGAACCCTCAGCATCTATAGAATTATTATTGAAAACCGTGCATTTTTCTGCACAGAGATGCTACTTTGTTAACCCAGTCTCGCTTTCTGAACCCTCGGAGATTCTTATCCCTCACCGTTGGGGTTCAATGAGTGAAACCAGGTTGTATAACGCTAACGCGAAAAAGTGGTCAGTGGTGTAGAAATTACAGGCATAAAGCTTTGAGCGAAGGTATACTTACAATGGTTGTACTTCAAAGGTAATGCAGAGCCACTCTCGAGTTGGAGAGCCCATTTCTCTAAATTTTTGGTACTGCTGTTCCGCTTCCCACCAATGGCCGCCACGCCAGCTAGGCCCAACAGCTGCCCGTCTTGCCGGAATGCAAGTTCGACTTCGAGGAGCGCCTTGTCGTTGTGCGTAGAAACAATCTTGGTCAATGTAGCCGTCGTCCAACCCGTGGTGGCGCCACTTGAGTCCTTCCAGCGAAAAGCCACTCGTGAAACTCCGTCGTCTCGATTTCGAAAGCAGAGCACATCAGCAGGTCTTTTTTTCCAAGACCCCGGAGGTGATGTAGTAATGGAGAAGGCAACAAGGAGTTCTAAACCGGTGAGAGTGCTTAGGAAGTGATTGAAACTGTACGTCACACGTTCGATATATTGCGGGTTTTTAACACGCCTAGGAGTGGAAGAGTCTTCAGAACCTTCATGGAATTCGATGGAATATTCTTTTGAGACGGCAACCAGCTCAACGCATTTACAAATGGCCCTATCGTTTTTCCCCTCATAGATTGGGTCCTGGTCGGATAGGTATCTTGGCATCCAGGCCGGTTTAATAGTGATTTTGACATGCTTTCGGGCCTGGTCCAGAGCCCAGGTGAAGTCTAAATTTTCCGGTAGAAAGACCGACTCGAGTCTCTGGTACTGTCTAGACTCTGGGGAGTAGCGTATAGACAAAACATGGGATCCAGATCCCGATGCTGACTTTTCGGATCCTGTTGTTTCCCACTGAAAGCTACGGACGGTGAGGTGCTTGTTGTGTGGTAGTTGCATTTCGCAAAGTGATTGACCTTCCGTTGGTTCTCTAAGAAGGAGAGTGCAGAGAGCTTGGGCATCTGGCCTTCGTTAGCACCGATATCGAGGGCAGAATTTGTGAGTCGAGCGTAACTTGATTCGTTTCTGAACTCGACTTCCATGTATAGATTGGTCATTGCCGAACTACTGTGATGGACCTTATTATGGGTGAGCAAGTGACATTGTCAGATTCAGTTAATCCACCTCAGGAGCGCACCTTTCTAAACTCGGTGAGACGGTCTAATTAAGCATTTGTATCAGTTTACAAGTTTTTGGGCTTCGCAACGATGCTTTCGGGACCTACTTTTCGAATATACCACCTCCTGGTCGCAGTCGGACCATTTAAGGATAACTTTACATCCATCCTGTGTCACTAGGACGAAATAGGCTGGTAACCCTAGTGATAGAGTCGTCAGCACTCATGCATTTGTATTCGGAAAGTACTAGGCCCACACAGCTCTTGTAGAGACGAAGATCTGATAATAATCGAGCGGGTCGTCATCCAGGGAGCTCCGTCACAATGCTCTTTTATCTCCAAGTGGCCTTCCTCCCTGGACTCTGCGAAGAAATTGTACGGGCTGTATTCGAGCTTGCTAGAAGAGCTCGAGTCTTTGTATCGTAGCCCAATTTTGTATAGTGCAATTGGTCTCGGTGTTGAATATCCCATTGGGCCAGTCATTGGGTCAGTCATTGGGTCTTGCACCGGCGGTTGCTCCTCTATACCCCTAAAAGACCTCTTGCAACACTCGCCAATGTAATATCTGTAATTGTTGCGAACTTCGTTCAACAGCGTATCCGCCGAGTCGCGTTCGTGGGGATTCTCACAAAGCTGCAGAACAATGTTAGCTAAGTGATACCATAAAACATGACTTTAGTATACCATCTTTGTTATCAGGCGAGCGGGGGCTTGTCGTAAACCGCCGGAAGCTTCCTTGAGCTGTTCCAGCCACAGCTTGACGCCGGCAAGAAATGATGCGTAACTCCAGAATCCGCCATAGCTGCTTGTCCCGTCCTCCATGATCTTCTGGGCCATTTTGTCTAGGGTCATACCTTTCAACACTGTGTGCATTTCCAGAAAAACGCACCCTAACGAGAAGACATCCGTCTTGCTGTTATGACTTGGAGTTGATTTTGAGCCGAGATCTTTCAGAACTTCGAATGCTTTGTATTTTCGAGTTCCTGCTTGAGTCTCTTCTGTGGACTCTTTGCGGTCTACCGGTCCCCAGTCGTAGGTACTACCAAAGTCGCAAATAAGAACGCGGTGGTCATGGAGCAAAATGTTACTTGGCTTCAAGTCACGATGTCTAATCTTTGCACAGTGAAGGAAACGGACAGCCTCGAGCAAGCAACCAAATGCGACAGTCAAAGTCTTGCAATCATCTTCGCGCTCTTTCAGGTAAATCTGGTTTACGTCAATATAGTTGTCCAGCAGTTGTTGCAAGTTTGACTCTGCAACTGGAGACATGATAATGCCGAAGTACTCCTGGTCGGTGAAACTTGCATGGAAGGACACCAGGTGGTGGTGTTTGCACTTCCTCATGTTGTCACGCTCAGCTTTGAACTCCTTCACAATGCTCTTGGTCTTGGGAGGTAAGTCTCTCCTGGCGTTTCGAGGAGCAGCAGGCTTGCGCATTCGCTTCATAGCGAATATTTCCGGCGTTTTATGAGAAACATGTAGTTCCACCTTCTCGACCGTTGTCTCAGCGCGACCAAAGCCCAAAGTTTCTCCAATGAGAAACAACTTGCTAATGTTGTTCACAGGAATGTGCAGTGGTGGAGACGTCCTACCAGAATGGATATCATCCAGGATCGATTCGCGCGAAGGGGTGGTCTCGGTCAGAGTTCTCTCCTGTTCCTCGAGAAAGCCAGTTACGTATTTCAACGGGTCATCCGCCTCCAATTCGTCTTCGGGCAGTTGATCCTCGCGGTAAGGAATTAGAAGGTTATCCCATATGAAATCTGATTCAGATTTGACTTGTTCTAGCAGAGCGAGCTTGTCTATCTTGCCGAGGATGTTCGAAACTCTCGAGAACTCGGATGACGGTCCAGGATCCGCTATGATATCAGGCATATGGCATACGTCTACGAAGCGGGAAATCAATGTAGCCCGTGGGTCCTACGAGTAGAGGGCCACGGCGCCTGTAGTGGGGACCGATCTGAACAGAGTGAACGATAGTAATATAGCGTTGAAGACTCGAGATCGAGCACGAACACCAGTGCTCTAGGCCTCTGAAGTCAAGCAATTCTAGGAAGGGCAACAATGAGGCTGTAGCTTCAAGTTTAACCCTGAGTTTAGAAGGATTGGCTGAGAGAGACTAAGCGACAACTCGGCTAAGACGCTCGTTGATTACTGTAGTAGATATGGATGTGCCTGCTGTGCCTGCCTCTGCTATCTACAACATCGCATTTCCCAAAGTGGACCCGAGTTTCGCAATCAACAACATCGCTTTTATCGACTTCTACGTGAATTGGCAATCAAAGTCCAATTAGCATGCCGCGTCACCATGGACTAGAATCTGCCGATGTAGATAAAGTACAAGAAGTGCGAGCGCTCGTCTGGTCTGCTTTCCCTGCCACCCTATTTGCCCTTTCAGAGCCGCACTACGGTACTGAAACCATCACATTTGGATTCTCGGACTTTCCATCACAGCCGTTACTCACACGGAGAATAGGAATACTGTTATATCTCTTGAATGCTCCCCGTCCTATCATGCATGGCAATTCCTGGGACCTAGCCGGTCAGCGACGCTCTCCCAAAACCGCCAAGGTGGTTTATGGCCTCCTGCGGCAGAAGCTTCGACGCTGAGCGTGCCATCAAGACAAGCTAATACACTATCCCGATAGAACTTGCCCATTAGCGCACCAAGTTTCGGCACAAGCTCTTCTATAGTGATTGCCCTGACGTCGTTGCTGACACGTCGAGACAAATTCTCACGTAGAACGTTAGGGTATGTTTGCCAAAATCCAATTTCGAGCAGTAAGATGCCAAGAGCATAATAGTCATATTCTGCTTGGAAGCCTTGGTTCTGGAATAGATATTCTGGGTGCACGTAATAATCTTCATCATGAAATCCATGCATGGGTCCATCGCTTTCTGTGAGATTTCTGTCTGGGCGGCTTTGTGCAAACCCAATGAAATAGAACGATTGGGGGTCAATCTTGTCTCTGTCCCCGTGATGGAAGAAGAGGACATTGGACGCTGAGATATTGCAATGCAACCATGATACAGAATGAAGTTCGAAAAGCGCGAGGGCAAGACCGTGCGCCAGGCGGAAGCGGTCTCCTAGTAGCCATTGGCTACTGTCATTTGTAAGCAGCTCACGCAGGGTAAAAATTCCCTGGAATCTACCTTGAGGACCGCTTGGTAGCTCGTATAGTAGTCCTGAACGAAGTTTGAAGGGATTATGATAGTAACCCCGACAGCATAGGACTCTGAACAAGTGTTTGTTTGCGGACATTGTCAATAGCTCCGCTATTTCCTGCAAACGCGCAGACGTCCGTTGTAGATAGTGGCGGGACGCTGTGTCGGCCGCATACCTGTGAATGGCGAAGTTCTCTTCGGCAACGACGCTATCAGAACCTGCCTTCGAAAGTATACGAATTTTGGAGGCCATGCCTGCTTGTGGCTGCGGTTCGAAAGCGGAGAAATCGACACAGAGATTACCAATGGATGTTTGGATCGTGGAGGGATCGAGCACTCGACGTCTCGTGAGGACTTTACCCTCGGTACGTTTGTCTAGGGCCTCTGCGGAAAAGTCTTGCAGTTCCCGAAGCCACATATGCTCTTTGCTTTCTAATAAGACATAATCTGTATATGCGACAGCGCTGGTACGTCTCTCATCATCTAGAACCTCTAGAAGACGATCGATGCGGCTTCTCAAAGGGAAGAAAGCTTTCTTTCCTTGAACCCTGAAACTGGCAAGTAGCCTCCGTAACTCTTGCAGGTGGTTCATGACATTCTTGAAATCACTATACGACACCCCAGTGAAAGCTTCTAAGAAAGCTGGGAAGTCTGAATCAGCCATTTTGACCGCTGAACGCCACCCCTGAAACCTAAACCTCTCAACGAATACGTGTATGTGAATATCTTCACTCTCACACACTTTACCGAATTCCTCTTCAATATAGGTTGACCACATATAGATAGCCAATGACCGCAGATATGTGTCAACCATGACAGCCTTGGGTCGCACTTTTTTATCCAGGACAAGCATCTTTTTGATGAGAAATAAAAGACCTCGAGCAAATGCTGAAGGGTCTAGAGTCAACTGACTGAAGATCTCTTCCAATCCGGGGTTCGGTTTATCGTAATCGTGAAAGCAATAGTGTGTGTGTTGAGGCCCTTCCCTCCGCCGCTTTGTCTTGAGTTTCTCAAGCCCCTCACTTCCTTCTTGATAAAATACTAGCAACATCAGCATCACGCACCCAAACGCCCATATATCACTGGGGCGTCCTATTGGGTTCCGCAAGAAGTCTTTATCTTCGTGCTCAGGGGCGATGAAATCTCCAGGAGTATTCGGCGCGATAGAACTTGAAGAGTCTTGGCCCTCTACTAACCTAGAAAGACCAAAATCGGCCAAAAGCAATCGTCCGTCATCCACAAGGATATTAGTAGGTTTCAGGTCGCGATGGCATCCTATCAAATGGAGATTTTCTAGGGTGAACTCATGGAGAGTCGCCAGCGCAGACGCCAAACCAGAGATTGCTATGACGACAGAGCTCTCAGATTCCATGATCGCGGAGGACGAGGATACATCACTCCGGAACAACTGATCGAGGTTTCCATGGCTGATAAGAGGGAATATAAGGTTGAAACTTTCACCGTGAACATACGCTGACAGTACTGGAATGATATTCTCATGTCGCACTAAAGATAGAATACTAAGGTTTCGAAGTTCCTTTTCATATGCTTCCCTCTTCATATGAGGATGAAACTGTTTCCGGACGATCTGAAAGGCTCCGTAAGCAGCCACATAGATCGCAAGTGCTGAGACTTATGCAACTTACTCTGCCAGCGTAGGCTGGCTCCGCCTGATGCCCTGGCTCGATCTGTATTTCTGTGACAAATCCAAATGCGCCCTCTTCCGGCACTGCCAGCTCTGGTCGACTTAATTTGATAGGTAGTACGACTTCTTGACGGAACTCGTTAGGGGTGAAGACGTCAAGTTGAATTTTGGGTGCAATGAAATGCCATTGAGCGCTTTGAAAAGCATCTGCGCGATTAATATCGAATCTGCAGAGAAGGAGCTCGTTCTTTGTAAGCGGAAGATGATGATCAATATCAGAACCCATGGAGTCTCCATAATGAACGAAACCAATAATGTAGCGAAGATACTCCGCCCCCATGTGAAATAAAACAGCGAGTGTTGCCTTGGCTTTTGAATGAATCTTATTGACTAGGCCGGGTTTCGAACTGACCACAAATATCGGGTCATCGTTATGATCGGCGAATTTCTCCTCTTGAAGTATCTTTAAGATGGTGATTTTGTTGAAGATTTCATCCAGAGCGAGCCTTGACACATACCAATGCCCGTCCATGTTCTTTTCGTGTGCCTCAGACAATCGTCTAGAGACGTGGTCCATAACAGGCTCCATGTAATGCTCTAAAAAGTAGAGGAAAGCGGGTATTTGCAGGTGCAGGAATGCTTCCTACAACGTACTAGTGACCATATCGAACACCTGTTTATGGTTTTGTGGCTAAAGCTCGGATTTGAGCTTCTGATCCGTGCAATAGTGTTATGGGCGCATTACATGGTGCTCATAGACTGACGGATCATTGCAACAACGGCCAAGGGCCTGGCTCATTGCAATCTATGTCACCAAACGATTACGACGGTTTGTCGTGTCAATTAGACGTCACGCTGTCAATTTCGTCCTGGGATGATCAGCACATATCCTTGTTCTGAGATGATAATCTCGAATTGGAACTTAGCGACCTCTGTCAGCAATCGTTCAATCTGCAAGATGTAGTTGTTATCGTTGATCTGTTAAAATAAGTGAATCAGCCACGACGATAGGTGTACCTAGGGAGCACTTACTTCAAGATGGTAATTTGATCCGAAAAGTCTCCTGAGAAGCTTTACCAAGTCTAGCTTGTCAATGTATCGCCTGGAAAGTACTTGACTCTTCATTCTGCACCGTCACTTTCTTGAGTAGCTTTGGTTTTTGCTCTTGCGGCTGGCTGGCAGATTTAAGGCGGGAAAAAGTATGCCCTGCAAAGCGCCTGGCAGGGCGTCCGTCAAGCATCAGATGACCAAGGTACTTTGAGTCAATACCATTGGCAGGCACAGCCTGATGACTTGGCGAGGGCGTGCAGTCACCATGCAGATCTTTCAAGGCGTTCAAAGTTCACCGCAAAACGGGGCGCACCACCCTCCTTTCTACATTAATACAAAATGGCGTGGTGAATCCTTGGGCTAGGCCCTGTAAATTATCGAAAAATACTTGATGTCGGTTAGCGTCGTTACTTACTATTCTAAGTCTTGAGTCAGGCTCTCAGTCAGCTGATAAAAACTGAACGATGACAACCTATGACACTTGGCAAGCCTAGGAACCTTCAGCTTAAGGATAACCTCAGGACCGTTGCGGTTGATAGTTCGGTTGATAGTTCGGTTGATAGTTTCAATGTTCGAAGCGTACGAGGGTTACGGAATAGTAAGTCCTTAGGATTGGGCGCAATCGTCAAAAAAATCCAATTGGATTGGTGAATACCTTAGCATCTTCGTTCCTGCCGTATGAAACATTCCAGCTAGTTGTTATCCACAAATATTACATTCTCGAAACCCAACTATAAGCTTCGACTACTCTAATTACAGTATGGGTGCCTTTCCTGGGCTTCTGTGTCGTCTAAAGCGATCAGTGAGCTTGATTGTCTGCATCTTGTAGTACTCCCTCGCCAGAGTTGAAGACTATTCTTCCAGATACGAGTATGGGCCTAGGGCCCCCGAAAGCTCTTGATCGCCAGCTCCTCCAAGATGCTGATAACACGTTCAGCACAGCATTCGAGCTTGTGCATGTTATGAAAATGCCGTCGAATGGAAGTGATTGTACTGCTCGTGAGGCAACACAGATCGCATTGGTCTCGAGATCATTTGTAACTGATTTGTCTCAAGATTTAGAGTTGGCCAAGATCTGCAGTGTTGAGCAGATGCAAGAGGAGACAGAAGTATCTCCCTCTGATGACGGCTTAAATTTGGAGGTATGCATCTTGACTGCTAATGAAGCTGAGGATAGGCCAATTCATCTCGGACGCAACACTCTATCTAGTGAGATTTCACCTGACTTCCTTCCACCGGGAATAAGGAACGCCCCGGAGTGAGTTGACCTTTGGCTACACTAGCTTGATATCGCAAAACACATCTTGGTCGCGTCTCAATATTTCTCTTGAGAGTTTCCAGAATATCGTAGATGCACACGAGTTCAGTGATAATGTCTACGATGTTGTCCGAGCCTTCCGTCGTAGGACAAGTGAGACCCACCAATTCCGATGGAGTGCGTGCCGAGCACGGTTGACGAAACCCGGAGTCGACCACTTTGGTCAGTCCGTGGCTTATCAGCCAGCTGACTATTCCCTTCAACTCATAGATTTTGCAGAGATATGTTACAGAATCCAATATCCAGTACGCAACAATCGCAACCGGGGAGATCCATTCTCCATGCGCCAGATGGGTGTTTGTCAGAAAAGTTGTGGGCCGCAGAGCTCGACTTGGATCATTTTACAGCCGAGCCCAGAAATTTTAAGCAAGCTGGAGCTGGTAGCTAACAACGCAGAATATGCTGATGCCAATGAAGATGACCCTATGTCGCTGCACATTGTTTTTTTCTCCTTTCAGAGAGCTAACTGGGATGATTTCTTAGAGCATTTGCGGACTGAATTAGAACCACTGGTTTGTCTGCTATGACAAGACTCCTCTTATCTGTGGAGGCTGATCGTGCTTCTAGAACGAAGCAGCGCATTTCTCCAGGGTTGGCGTTGACCGCGATTCCAAGTATCCAGACTCAGATTTCTCTGTAAGATTCGAAGATTGCCAAAGGCTGCAGAAATTCCAGTGGAAAATTGCTCAAACCTTACCAGCTCTTGAAGGCAATATTTGCGCGTTGAAATTGTGTGAAGAGCGCTGGCAGGAAATATCCAATCGTCTGAGAGTGCAAGCCACCCTCATCGAGGTTCGAGGAATCATCATGGAGCTTGACTTCCACAAGGAAGTCATGCAAAAATTAGCGGAGCAAGCGTGTCGATCCGCTGACCTGGTAAATCCGATCCCTTATTAATCACTTCTAAATCTTTCATTTGGGTCCCGCAATGGTTTCTGCTAACGCTACCCCGGGCCTGATAGCTGTACAAAATCCTCGATTTCCGCACAAGCAAGCAAATGCAGGAAACAAGCACCGCCATGTTCCAAACCTTGGGCACCTTGAATTCGGAGGCCAGGATCCTTACTCTTCTTAGCGAGGAAAGAGATAAGGATTCGAAAGCCATGAAAGCGTTGACCTTTGTTGCAACGTTATACCTTCCAGCCAGTTTGATCGCTACGATATTCCAGTCCAACATCGTCCAACTACTTCCGAGGTCCTCTCCGCCACAACCAAGCCATTTTGTAGTAGCATCACAATCGTGGCTACCAATTGTGGCAACTATCTCGCTCATGGCTTTAACTCTAGCCTCGGTGCGGCTTCTAGACAAGCTTTATAGATATTTCGAGAGAAGACGTGGGAAAGTCGGAACGACTACGTTTGACATGAATAGTGCAACTGAAAGGATTTGAAAATGAGCACATGACGTTTACTTAGAGGGTACTCTAGGTCACAAAATACATTAACCTTGACAAGGGGCTTTTTTCATTGTACGACGAACACGGTGATTTCTTTCGCGAATATGGCATTGGCTCCTAACACTGTCGCTAAAGAACTTCAACATGTCCCTTAGGTTTTTTCAATCTATCTATAGTCACTAGATTAGAAAAAATGGCTTTGTCGCTTTCTCGAGGCTTTCTTACTCGCTTGGCACAACATTCGTACTTTCGCCATCGCCATCGCCATCGAGATGTCCACCACTACCGCGAATCCATTTCAACGAGTTCTTGCGGATAATCATTGAAATATCTGTCAGCCTGCCGTGGGACAAGCTCTGGATACTCTCGTCCTCTCACCCAGCCTCCAGTGAGCAACCACCTCATTTGAGCCCAGCCGTTATTAATGATATCTTTGGTCATGAACCCAAACACATTATCGAGCTCTTCCAATGTATATCGACTAGTCTCCGGCACGAACCTGGAGAGGCTATCATTATTTGGCCACCCTAGTAGTGAGATGGTACGGTACTAACATGATGAGCAGGAACCAGCCGCATAGGTTCATCACAGCATAGAAGCCGAAACTTCCCAGCGAATTGAATCTTTGAAGCATCGAGGGCCATGTTAACGCCATCAAAGAGTTCAATCCCCAGTATACGCCTGTGAGAAGCCCGACTCCTGCGCAAAATTAGCAAGCTGAACACGTCTTCAACGCCAGTCGGCGCGATATCGAGATGGACGGGGCTTGCTGATCGTACCAGTGTCTCTCACTTCTAAAGGGAGGCATTCAGATGCGTAGACCTGGTAGATCAGCTCAGTTTTTTGGCACCAACCATTGCATTGTTGGCCACGTACTAAAGGGACGGGGCCCTCTCCAATGCTATAAGTAACACAGAAAATATATGCGAATGCTACGACCAGGCCGTTACGGTGTGCCTCGGATGCGCTGAAGGACAAACCGATCGCTAATTGCAAAACACTCATCAACGGGAAAGTTGTGAGCAACAAGAGCCGCCGGCCAACTTTGTCGATAAGAAACGCCGCTATTATTGCGACGCCAAAATTGATGGTGCCGAAGCCCAAGGAATACTATTCTGTGGTGAGCATAGGCTGACCTCAATTTCCATGGTTAGGCAAACCTTAAGCGCGATATTGTCCACTGCGTGCTCACAGTCGCCTGGGGTGCGGTAATGCCTGCAGTCCTCGTGCAATGAATCTTTGAATACAGAGCTGGAGTAGTAAGCAAGCACGTTCACTCCACACAGCTGTTGGAGCGACATTACTATCAGGCCGGCTGTCATTGCCCGGCGGCATCTATCGTCGTAAAACAAAGTTAACGTGTTCTGCGACCAAGCTTTCCAGGGAATGTGCACAAGTCTTCTATCTACAACAGCATCTCCCGAGTTGCGTGACTCTACCGGCACCTGTTCCATGGCTATCCACGCGTCTATAAGGAACATGTCTCTTCCTGCTTGGACTTTTGAGTTCCGAAGTTGGCACAAGGCTAGGAAGGCAGCCTCATAGTGTCTCTCAATTCTCAAGCGGTAATCTGGTCGCTCCTGTCGTTCAAGGCGGCGTGCCTTGAGAATATGCCAGCGCGGTGACTCAGGAAGCGACATCATTAGGAAGAAGAGTACCATAGGAGCCACCATCTGACGAATCAGCATAGGGAAGGTGCTTGACCTGAGGCACTGACCGGACTACCGAGCATAAACCGCCATTGGTTTCCCTAGAACGATTAGATTGAAGCGAGATTTACGGTAGATTGTCTCACCAGATCCCTGAAAGCGTAAGTCATCGCGTATCCAAGCATTATGCCCAATGCTGTATATAGCTGCCACGTCATCACCAAGGCCCCTCTGATTTCCTCTGATGGCACACTTTCTGCAGCATAAATTGGAATCGTTGCGCTTTTTGGTCCGACTCCAAAGCCAAGAAGTAAACGACAAGCCAGAAGTTGCTGCCAATTCCGGCAGAATACTTGCCCAAGACATGAGGCGAAGCAGAACACGCAGCAGACCATGATGGCACCACGTCGACCATAGAAGCGATTGAGAGGTTCCGTCAAGCTGTTAAGCCTATCAGCTCAGGACTCTACCAGAAGCAGCAATTCCACTGTAATTGAAGAAGCTCAAAAGGACCCTTGTGTTGTTGCGCCATCTGGCGTTGACATTCTTGTCTCTACGAAGGCATTAAATCCATCGACTCACAAACATGACACGATACACATCAGATATGGTGCCGAATTGAGCAAGCCGATGAGGCCAGAATTCCCAGCAATCTTGAAGTCTTTTGGATAAAACAGTTGTGCTATTCGATTATCAGCATTATTCTCGGCTCTGCGGAATCAACAGTACCTCCGTTGACAGCACTCTCGTCCCACCCTTGGATCACGGCGCCCAAGGAGCAGCAAAGCACCAGTGCATGAACATGCCAATTCTGGCGAATATATATCTGCCATCTGCCTCTGTTGCCCTCAGTCTCAAATTGTTCATCCTCGTACTCCCGGCGAAGTTTTATGATGTCGTCGTTATCAGTTAATCCAACATCTGGGTCTTGTCGTCCAATCCTTGAGCTCTTTGGGATATCATTCGCTTCCCGGTTGAGCCTTTCCGCTTCCTTTCTGCGTTTCGCATCTTCTGCCTTGCGTTCGTCTCTAAGATATTTGACTTGCTCCTTGCCGAAAGGTCGGCGGGCTAGGAAAGCGCCTTTGCGGATATACGGGGCGTATTCATGCAGACCCGTCCTAAGTAGAAACTCATTGACCCTCTTGTTGACGTCCTGGGCGGTTATGTCTTCTTCGAACGGACCTCGAACGCCAACCCGTCTCATTTGGCCACGCTCGGGAGCATCTTGATTCATGCTTGGGGGAATTTTGGAGGTAGGCGAAGTGATCCTTTATATACAGATGGGATGCAGCCAAGGCACGACTTGGTCACCATGCAGCATAGAAAAGAAACAGGAGAGTAAGCAAATCGGTTTCTCAGCATTGAAATGGATCAAGCTCCAGCCTTTATGAGGAGACCTCGATCTCTCCAAGCCCTTGCTTGTTGTACATAGGCCAGTTCCTCCGTGGAATTGTAGGACAAGGCTATGACGACTTCAAACCGCCACTGCTATGGTGTAGTCCGAGAGGGTTGCGGGGGATTGATCGAGATTGGCTAAGAGTTGTGACAAGACGGCCACTGCCTCCGTGGACCATTTTGAAACACCTACGTAGCCCGGCATTCGAGGCAGATAAAGACAAACGGACCGACAACCTACCCAATCGGTGAACGCTTGCGGAACGTCATGGATCATCAGTCCTGGTTATCGTGTACGCGTGGCTATGACAGCCTCCTTGACAGAAAAGGTTGGCCTGTACCCATTGGATCTCCTCCAGCAACAGCAACAGCAACGGCACAACGATGACGTTTGGGCCAGGGGAGAGGTATTAGCCTCAAGGCTGACACTTCGCTATCTATTGAGAAATCAGTATTCTCTATATAACGGGGCGCATCGGAGATCGGAGATTACTTTAAGGTTGAGACAGCAGCCTTGCCCATCCCTTTTCCTCCGCCATGGAACTTGCATGCACGCTTCTACGAAGCAAACCATCGAGTCACAGTGCTACAGTACGGAATACCACGCTCCAGAACAGGCAGCGAGCACGCCCTGGCGCCTGCCGCTCCATGGTATAGAATTTCCATAGGATCTACACAATTCATTCTGTACATGCTCCGCAACAAGGCTAGGATTCAAGACTTGGATTTAATCCTTCAATGATCGATACGGCTGAGTTGTGTAAAGAAGCGTACGCAACACATCTGCCAAGACTACAAGATTCTGAGACCCAAACGGCCGCCTCAATCGTCAACTTCAAAACCAAAACAGTGTCTAGATCAATCCACACACCGACATGATCAATTTAAATTGCGACAGAGCTCTCCGAATCCAAGGCAAAACGGCTCGTCAGGCAACTCTGGAAAGACTCTGCGCCTGGACCTCAGTTTCCGCGGTATCGAACCATCCACCCCGGACGCCTAGGGCAACCAGGCAGCAGCCCACCCCCTCTGGCCACCCAGAAAACACCCAAATTCAGGCGAAGATCATCTCCATCTCACCAAAAAAAAAAAGCGGCGTTCCTCACCACCACCACCGTGCATGATTGGGAGCGGAGGTCGGTCCAAATTTCCATCTCTTTCGCCCAGTCAATCCGAGGGAAACGTTTACGGAACAGGTATAACTCCATTAGTAGCGTCGCCGCAATCCTACGAAGCCTTTGAGTCGAACTTAACTTTATCGAATCCCGGAATGGGGTATAGTAGCATCTACACATCTCTCCGCGCAACGCTTGGCGACGGGGCAATAAGGTGCCTCAGTTGTGAACAACCGTGCGTATTTAAGCGTGGCAATCTTAGGCGACTGCCGCGTCGCTTCTGAACCGCACGCTGAAAATCGTACAATTGGTTCCTAGAACTCTAGGTCGCAAAAGGATGTGAATTTTCTAAGCTACCAAAGCGAGTATTTGACCCCTCCGCTGACTAATGTAGGTTCCGCAATTTCCTTATCTATCAGCTCGGGGTTACAGCTGGCGGGGGGTTGGAAAAGTTGAGCCAGGGCCGGAAATTTTTTTTTCCCCCCGCCCGGCTCAGCTTTCTGCATATGCTAATCATGAGCTCAAGAATTGATACTATTAAGCTAAAATAGCTAGAGACAGAACAGGCATATGCTTAGCATATGTACAAAACATGCGAAATATATAAAAAATGTATATTAAAACGAATGTTCAAGTTATTTTTTAAAATACAGCGTTAAATAAGTACTTTTTTTTTATAAAAGTTTTAAAATATATTAATCGCATTTTAAATTACAACATATAATTAATAAGTACTCATTGTTAAGTATATTCTTAGACTGGCCGCGTCGGGTCGGGTCATCAAGGTCGGGCCGGGTTCCCGGCCCGCCAAGACCCGATTCGGGTCAGGATTCTTGGCCCGAGTATTCGGGCCGGGTCAGAAGATTTGACCCGAGTAATCGAGCCGGGTTAGAGGGTTGAAACCGAGTATCGACCCGGAATTCCCGACCCGGCCCGCCAAGACATGAAGGTAGGTAGATAGATATTCTATTATGGCTCCCTATTATGACTTCCTACCATGGCTTCTTACCAAATAGCCTCCATGTTTCCCCTTCATGACTTCCCTACCATAGCTCCCTACCATAGCTCCCTACCATGGCTCCCTACCATAGCTCCCTACCATGGCTCCCCTTCATGGCTCCCCTTCATGGCTCCCCTTCATGACTCCCTACCAAACAGCCTTCATGTTTCCCCGCCATGGCTCCCTACCAAATAGCCTCCATGTTCCCCTTCATGGCTTTCTATCAAAAAGGTAATGCAAAAAGGTAATGCAAAAGCAAAAAACCGGAAAATTTTTCTATATTTAGCCCTCTTGACGTCATATTCGATTGCTTGGCGAGTCGAGTCGGGAACTCGAATCGAACCCTGACCCGAAATCAATATCGAGTCGAGTCAGAAGGTTCGACTCGAGTAATCGAGTCGAGTCAGAATGTAGATATGAAAACTCAGCTCGATGATCAGTCTATATATTCTCAAGATTAATGTTAACAATACAATAACTGATGTGAAAGCATGATTCGCTACAACGTATAGAAGAATTCATCTAGCAGTCATCTAAATCTAGCAGTCGTTCAGCTTTATAGAGCTGAAAATTCACATCTCAAATTTCATTACTGTCAACGTGTAATTCTTCAACATATCAGCAAAATGATGACAGTCATTTTCTCTATGTTCTTTATATTTTCTGAAAATACTTAGTCAAAAGACAGTGTCATGATGTCAGATCATCAACTCAATTTAAAACATAGATTGTCGATATTTTAAATAATCTCGATTCATTGAATTTGTTCTGCAGTTCAATGAATCAAGTCATCAATTTAGTCATCATCATTTTAATTTAGTCTCAACAATTCTGTTTTGATCATCTCAATTATGTGCATGAACTTCTGCAATCTTAAATCAATAGAATTACTGTCTAGTCTTGATTCTGCTCGATTCATGTATATAGAAGTTGAACTTTCATTCTTTTCTTTTACTCTTTGTCTTTCATCTTGTACATTATTTGATGTATTATCTTGTATCTAGATTCTATCAAAGTAATAATAATATCAGTCTTTTATATTGATAGTATCTTTAGTTTAGCTCAATCTCTGACATTATGAAAGATCTACACTTTCTGCAACATTTTCATACATTGAAATCTCATTTAGTTATTCTTTCACTTAAATGAAGTCATCTCACAATTTCTTGATCAACGATGAGCATGTTATTGAACAGTTCGCTCAAAGTATGATTGAAAATTCAGTCGAGATCTTTCACGTAATGCAAGAGCTTCAAAATCAAGTTTGATAACATGATGTTATCATTTCATTCTTATTCATTGTTCTCAGTTTTTCAGTTTATATAGAATTGAATTCTCAATTTCTTGCAATGATAATTCAAATTGTCACACAAATCTTGAACAATCAATCTTTCTTCATCGTTTATCTCTCTGTGAACTTTGTCGTTGTTTTCATCACTTCTAAATTTAAGAAGCTTTTTGATATATTTGAATATGAAAGAAACAAAGATTGATTGAATGCATGAAAACAGAGTCTGATACAACGCATGAACATGAACAATGATCATTATTTCTTTCATTGAGTTAAGATCATTTATGTCGAGTCATGATTCATCATAGATAAGAAGATTCACAATCTAATGAATTAATATGATATATCGAGTCAATGATCTTTGTATTATTTTTATTTTCGCAGATTGATGACATAAGTTGCATCATTGTTGCAACAATTCTTTCAAGACAGAAGATGCTCATTTATATTTTCGTGAAATTCTGAAGCAAGACATGAATAACTTTGTTGACTATTACAATCTCTTCTATCAAAAGAAAGAACATTCTTTGATGAAAGATTTCTCATTGATTGACTGTCTGAAGCGTAATGTCAATTATTTCATTCAAGTCATCATCTTTTTCTGATGAAATCTTGATGAAATTCAATCATTCATCTTTCATCAATGAAGAGTTTCAGCAGCTTAAACATCATCAATCTTGCTTCGTCTTCATCATTATTTTGTTCATCAAAGTCAAGAGCATTTCTGCATCAACTAGTAATTCTTTAAGTTCAAAGATCATCATTTTTGTGACTATTATTTTGACAGTATCTTCATTTCTTTCTTTCTCATCTTTTGATGAGTCAATGAATTTAAGCTTCATTATTATTATCATTTAAGATAAGATTTTGATCATTTCTGAAATCAAGAAAATCTGCAACAAGTGAAAGTTATGCTATTATTGCAAGTTGCAACATTCAAGCAAAATCACTAAAGAATGCTCAAATAAGAAGTTCTTCACTTTGCATATCATGAATGTTTACGACAATGACATCATCAGTATAAATGAAGAAATCTTGCTGTTTGCAAGAAAAGTTTAGTCTTTGAGCTAAGTCACGCTTAAAGATCTGTATATATATCATCTTGTTTACTAATCTCAATCTTTTTATTCTCACTTCAATTATATAGAAAGTTTTCTGTTAAATCTGTCTTGAAACTCTTTGAATTTGATTCAACATTCAAAAATAATCACATGATAGTATTCTGTATTTTACATCAAGCTCAATTTAGAGTTTTCACTCTTGCTTTGATTGATAGTGAAGTCTTTGCTTATGTCTTTATGAATAAATTCTTCACGCAACAACATCATCTTTTCTTGCATTAATTAACTCACTTTTGCAGACTTCAAGAATTTAATGATCAAGTCGCTTTAATCAATGACATTATTCATGTCATCAAAATCATAATGATTCTCAATGAATACATCAAAAAACTATTCTTTTATGTCATTGAATTAAATCAATATTTCATCATCATGAATTTATTATAATTTCATCATCACATCATTGATGTTAATTTTGAACACAATATTTTCATCTTGTTTTTCTTCTTCTGTCTTAATCATTGTTATTAATTTCTCGTCAAGATCTATGATTTTAATCAATAAAAAGAAAATTTCTTGCTTGAAGTTAACAAAGTAACTTTTTTTCAATCTTACTTTCAAATTTCAATTCATTCACAAGAAGTAACTGTTACGAGTGTATTAAAGCTGAACAAGACTGAAGTTTTAATCAATTTGCAGTGAACGCTAGTGAGTTTTCTGCGTAATGATTAGAGCTAATCAGCGAGCTAGTCAGGTTTGACTCAGATATGACTCAGATATGACTTAACACTCTTTTTCTTTTCCAACATTCTTTTCTTTCATCAACATCTTGTTCATCTACATCACATTCTTTTCATGTCACAAACACATTTCTTTCGAGTCTAGCGCAGTCTCTGAACATTACATAAATAGAAGCTTTTGTATCAATCTTCTTCTGTATTCTTAATATTCAGTTATAACTATCTTTAAAGATCAAGCACTATCAATTCTGATCTTCATTGATTGTATCATTTAGACATGATTCTGACATTATATTAAGAATTCGTTAATCACACGATACTGATCTCATTATTCATTCAACATACTCATTTAAACAGAACGAGTCTAAAGAAATTTATTTATCTAATGATCGACGATAATTGAAAGATAGAACAACACTAGAGAGTTGAATAAAATTAATGACAAGACTGTTTGAATTGCTAGACTACTTATTACTCATTAAGTACACAAAGTTCACTCGATTATGAGAATCATGATAAAGAATCTTCATGAATTGCTCAAGAATCAAATCAATCGATAGATTCAATGATAAAGAATCTTTGTTGTTTGCTAGAGAATTAATCAAATCAATCAATAAACAAATCTCATCTTCTTTGTTGAAGATTGAATCTCATCTTATACATCTTTCTTCTTCAATCGTTGAGCATCGTCATTCGTTCAATTCTCTTTTCAAACAAATCTCATCATGTTTAGTCATTCGTCTACTGAAGAGCGTTTCAAAGAATTTCGAAATTATTTCTCTTAAATTTCTGATGCTGATTCAATGAAATCATCAAGTGCTGCATCATTCATTCATGAAGATGATGAATCATTCGTTGAAATGATAATACTTCTCATGTTTTACAAAATTTGAAAGACTCGAAGTCTAGTTCTTGATGAAGAAACAGATCAACTCTATGAGTTAAATAAACAACAAGAAGATGAAATCAAAGAGTTAAAGACTAGACTTCAAGCTAAAGAAATCACTTCTTCTGATTTCATTTACTCTGAGCGTTCTAGATCTCAAAAAATACCTGATTCTTTGCTGTTTACTGATGAAAAGAACTCTACTTGAAAAAACTGATACGGAAAAATTCAGAATAAACTAGAGATCAATGTCAATCTCTTTTCTAATGAACGAGTCAAATTAAGCTATATACATTCTAGATTATTCAATGACGCAGCTGAGATCACTCAAGCTAAACGCGAACGTGACTATGTCAATCTTTATAAAATCGTTGATGATCTTTTGAAAGAGCTAGCTTAGTTGTTTGATGATTTGAATAAGAAAGTCAACTTTCGTAGAAAATACTACAACTTGATTCAAGAATTTAAGAAATTCAATGAATTCTATACTCAGTTTCAACGTCTATCTTTCTATCTAGACTATCACGAGAAGTAACTGATTACTGATTTGAAAGATAAAATACATTCTTGTCTTCGATTCATTTGAGTAGATCAACTAATTCAATCTGATTCTCTAAAAGAAATTCGTTTCTATCTGATTCATTTGAATAATGATCAGCGAGTCATTTGAAAGATCAAGAACAAGATTAAACGCGTTGATAATTTTTTTAAAACTATCTTTCATAGAGTGACTGTTGTCACTCAATCAGTCGATCATTCAAAGTCTGATCAGCTAAAGTCACGCGACGCGATTTTAACTAACGTCAAAGAAGCAGATATTCTAGTTGAAAGCTGTTTCATATGTCATAAATCAGGTCATAGCTCTAAAAAGTGTCTTGATTAATCTACTAGAATCAATGCAGTGAACAATGAATATGATCATTTTGATTTTGATTCGAATTTCGATTCAAAAAACTAGTCATCTCTTCAAAAGTCATTAAAGAGATAAAGATTATATCTTTATGCAAACTAGATGAAATTCTATTGAAAGAAAATTACTTTGAAAAGTCATTTCTAATTGATACTCATCTAATCTTTCAAAATCAATCTTTCAGTCTTCGTCTTCTAATAGATAGTGATTCAATCGTTTACACGATCATACATTTTAATCTAGTTAATAAAGTATGTGAGAAACTAAAAATTCAATCTATATCACTGGCAAAAGAGAAGCTAATAAGAGATTATGATGAGAAGATATCTAAGAAGATCATCACTCATAAAATTCTATTCAATCTCATCATCAAAAGTCATAAGAAATTGACTGTATCAATGCTAATAGTTGATATTGATTATCATGAAGTCATATTGAGTAAGCTCTGAATGAACAAAAACGAAATATTATTGAATATGCAAAATGACGTCATTGTTTTTTCAAATCAATTGAATACTTCTATTTCGATTTTTTCAATTCTTCTCAATTCAAAGCATTCAAGTTGACTGCAATCAACTTCGCTCTCTTCAATCATTCAGACTAAGATTTCTATGATGCTCAAACAACTCGTTCAAGAAGAGTCATTCTCGATTTGAAGCATAAACGCAGCTTCGTTTAAAACACTGTTGAATCATTCAAAGAAGAACAAGATCAAAGTCTTTGCTCTATTCATGATGAACATCAATAGAAAAATCGCGTACAATACTCAGTGCAATTTGAATGCTCTAAACGTTTCTTCAATCAATGAAACGACTCAGAATTTGAAAGATATTAAAGCGAAGTTGTCATCGAAATATCATAAGTTTCTAAATGTTTTTGATCGAGCTCAATTGAATAAACTACTCTCTCATCGCTTCTATGATCATAAAATTGAGCTCATCAGTGATTCAACGCTCTCTCGCTGTCGAGCACTATCAAATGTTCTCTGTCAAACTTCTGAAAGTAAAGAAGTACTTAAACGAGAATCTGTTAAAGAAATTCATCACTTTTAGTCAAACTCTCTATTTCTTTCTCGTTTTATTCGCTCTCAAAGCGAATGAAGATCTTCGATTCTGCGTGAACTATCAAAAGCTAAATGTCATTTTCAAAAGAAATAAATATTCTTTATCGCTGATAGACGAGATCATTGATAAAATAGTGAGTTGCAAGCATCTGACTAGATTGAACATCATATCAGCATTCAACAAACTTCAAATGCATCTTGATAATGAGAATTACATCACTTTTATCACTGCTTTAGAAGCATATAAATACAAGATGTTATCATTCAAACTGACTAATGAATCAATCTTCTTTCAGCAATATATGAATGACATTCTATGAGACTTTCTGAACGACTTTTACCAAGTCTATCTAGATAACATTCTCATTTATAGCAAAATGAGAAAGAAACATAAAGATCACGTCAAACTAGTATTGAGTCGACTACGCGAAGCTGAACTGCAGATGAATATTCGAAAGTGCGAATTCAATGTAGAAGAGACTGTCTTTCTAGAAGTCATTGTATCAGAACTAAATCTTCATATGAATCTCAGCAAAGTGACAGTCATAGTCAGCTGAATCACTTTGATCAATCTAAAAGAAATTCAAAGCTTCGTGAGATTTATTAACTTCTATCATCATTTCATTAAAAACTTCTTGAAGCTAGTCAAATCATTCATTCAGCTGACTAGAAAAAACACGTCTTTTGTTTGAAACGAGATCTGTATTCAAGTCTTTGACAATCTAAAGAAACAAGTTAGCTCAATCTCAATACTTCGTCACTTCGATCTCAAACGACAAGCCATTCTGAAGATAAATGCTTCAAACTATGTAAAAGATGAAATACTATCTCAGTACAATGATGAAAAAGTTCTTCATTCGATGATCTTCTACAGCAAAAGCATGATTCTCGCTGAAATCAATTATCACATTTATGACAAGAAATTGCTAGTCATTATTCAATGCTTCGAACACTGACAACTCAAGCTGAAATGCATTGAACTACTCATTCAGATGTTCATCAATCATCAGACTTTAAAGATCTTCATGAAAAACAAACAGTTGAGTCGACGACAAGTCAACTATCTGAACATTCTATTGAAGTTCAACTTTCAGATCATCTTTAAGTCAGGCAAAATGAACACTAAAGTCAATGCTTTAATCAGAATGTTTCTAGCAAACATCTCTGAATCAGCTCAGCGTCTTGAAAATCATTTTCAGACTATTCTGACTCTTGATAGAATTGATGTTTTATCTATTGAATCAAAAGCAAATCTCTATCAATGAATATGAATAATCAATTAAACAGATGAGCTTTGCAGCGAATATAGACAAGCTATGAATGAAAACAAGCTCAAATTTTATATCACTAAACTGAAGAACTGCGAAATCATTGACGATGTTTTATTTAGAAAAGATTTACTGTGAATCTCTGAGAACATGCACACGAAATTACTACAAGAAGTGCATGATCAATCTTCAATCTCTTACTTCGACAATAAATGAATTATTAATCTAGTTCAGCGTTTCTACTATTGATCAGATCATTGAGCTACTATTCGATGATACATTCGAAACTGTCATGCTTGTCAACGAAGCAAAGTCTCTAGAAATAGCATCAATGAACTTCATCATTCTCTTTCAATTTCATAAGAACGTTGAAAAGATATAACTATGAATTTCATCACTGAACTATTTTTGTCAGAAAGCTATAATGTCATTTGCACAATCATATGTTATCTCATCAAAGAACATCACTATGTTCTCTGTCATTGAAAAGATGATGACATCTCAGTCGAAGAAATGATTTAAATCATGCTATGAAATGTATATCGACTGCATGATCTACTCAGTTCTATTGTTTCGAACAAAGACTTTCAATTTATATCGACTATGTGAAAAAGTCTTTGCAAGCGACTGAGAATCATCGCTAGTCTATTCACAGTTTATCATTCTGAGATTGACGATCAATCGAAACAAGTCAATCAAGACGTTGAACGCGAACTTAGAATTTACTGCAATTACATGCAGAACGACTGAGTCAAATGAATATCTATGATGAAATTCAACGACAATTTCAATATCTTCTTGATCACTTCAATGATTCTCTTCTACTTCAATAAAGAATTTCACTCTCGAATGAGTTTTAATTCAAATATAACTGACTATAAAACAACTTGTAAACGACTTGAAGTTAGAAAAGCAAATAATATTGTCATTCAAATGAAAGAGCTACTGAACTTCGATCATCAACAATTGAAAAAGATGAAGCTAATCATTGAAGTTCAGATCAATAAACATAGACGAAACATCATCTATGAAGTAAATGACTGAGTTTGATTATCTTTCAGAAACGTCAAGACAACGAGACTCTGCAAAGATTTGAAAGACAAATAGCTAAATCTTTATTAAATCACTATCAAAGTGAATATCTTCTATCATCTTCATTTATCAGTCAGCATGAAGCATCTGCATTCAATGTTCAGTTCAAAGCTACTGTGATTGTATTCAGAAAACTCTCTATCAGAACAGCATTCAGAATCACTTAGATTAATCATTATTGAAAACGATGAACATTGAGAGATAGACGATATATTGAACTTCAGACGCTATCGAGATTGAATACAGTACAAAGTCAAATGAACAGATCTAGATAGAGACGACGAATGATACTATGTTGATAAAGAGAAATTCAATGACTCAGAGAAAGTTTTGAATGAATTTCATAAGCTATATTCAGACAAATCGCGCTAAATGTCAAAATAACTATCAACAAAAGCAAGCAAATGAACTACATTCATGCAAACATGAATTTTTGAAGAAGAGAGTAATGTTACGAGCATATCAAGACTGATAAGACTGAACAAGACTGAAGCTCTAATCAATTCGCAGTGAACGCTAGCGAGTTCTCTGCGTAATGATTAAAGCTAATCAGCGAGCTAGTCAGGTTTGACTCAGATATGACTCAGATATGACTCAATTTCTTTTTTCTTTCTCAACACTCTTTTCTTTCACCAACATCTTGTTCATCTACATCACATTCTTTTCATTTCACAAACACATTTCTTTCAAGTCTAGCGCAGTCTCTGAACATTACATAAATAGAAGCTTTTGTATCAATCTTCTTCTGTATTCTTAATATTCAGTTATAACTATCTTTAAAGATCAAGCACTATCAATTCTGATCTTCATTGATTGTATCATCTAGACATGATTCTGACACTAGATGAATAGACGAAGTCTATAAGAATGATATGATAATGTGATATTCTAAGCAGACACAGAATGAATATATATTATGATAGAGCTAATTATTAAGAAGCTCTTGATAACTTGAGAAAATCGATCGACTATAAAGAGTTTGTCAAGCATTGTCAAGTTGAGCACGACATAACTCATGACATATTAAGTCGAAGGTATGACGTAGTTTAAACGATGTCTTGACAAAGTCATAAAGTTTCAGAGTTAACTCAGATCTGATCTTTGACTCAGTTTCTGACTTTAGTCTCTGATCTAACTTCTATGTATCAATTTATCATAACATATTGATAGTATTTTTAGTTTAACTCAGTCTCTGACAGATAGCTGCAGCATGTAATCAGCATTTTCAGAGACTTAGTTTTGAAGAAAAAGCAGCTATACATGATTGAATGTTACTATTTACTATCTTTAAACTCTAAACTCTTCGCTTTAAAGTCTTTTTTTACTTTTTAAAAAAAAGCTGTCACAGCATCAATAACAGCAAGCTTTAGACAAAAGAAGAAGAAGCAGCTAATAGTAAGTTACAATTAGAACAGCTGAAGCAGAAGTACAAGCAAATTTCAAAATTAAAAGTCAAAATCAAAAGTCAAAATCAAAAGTTAAATTAAAATCAGAAGCAGAGAAATAACATGATATTTACAACTGATCAATTAAAATGAAACATGTATATCAGAAAAATCTTAAAAAGATTTTATTAGCTACGTAGTTTATTTAAAACAAATCATCTGAAGCAATAAAACATGAAATATAAATTATCAGTTTTATAGAGCTGAACGACTGTTAAATAAATTCTTTAAGCTCTCTTAAGATTATATAACTAACAATCACTTTTATAAGTCTGTTGATCTCAAGAGTTACAGTTGACAGAAGAATTGAAAAAGTTGAGTTGAGTAGTAATAATAGCAGTTAAAGATCAAAAACAAGATAAAGACAAAGAAAAAAAGATTCAAAAGAAAAGCGAAAGTCTTAAAGTTGTGAAGAGATGCAGAAGGCAAAGTGTAATAAACGAGAAAAAATAAGTAGAAATGCTCAAGGTCTTTTGATCGAGTCAGACGTCGTTGTGACAGTTTTCCCAGTTACGATAGCTCAAAAATTCTCTTTCTGAACTTGAAGGATTCATTCTTACCGTCAAAAGTAAATGATATTTTAACAATTAGTTTAATGTGACAATGTATACCTCAACTCACTTAAAAGTGTGTTGTACATGCTCTTCTCGCAGACTTTCAGCGTCATTGAGTTCAAAAGCAAAATTCCATAGCTTTTCTGCAACGCTCATGTGATATTTAGAAGCTTTGCCGAAGTCGTCTCCTTTGGAGCTCTTCCTCCCAATATGCTGTACTACACTTGGAGTCAAAGCCCATCTAATCTCTTGATATTTGTCGGCCATTTCTTCGGTAAGCACATCAACGAACCCGACCTTTTTCGATTCGTACCAGTTGATAAGGTCTACCGCCCGGGTTTGAGGGAAAACGAGGCTCTGAGAACAACACCCGAATCGTGGCATCTCGTTTATTCCAGGAGGTAAAGGGAGCATTGAGACTCTGCCTGCGGCAAAGAAGAGTATAATACATAATGGCACACACGCAGCAAAGCTAAATGCCATCATCCAGTTAGAGATAAGACATTTCAGAGGTGGATATAAATGACGAAGTCCAGCCAGACATAGAGCTGGAGTGACCACGCAGGTCATAGACCAGAAGAAATATCTGGGCCACTCCTCGGTGTTCCAGCCCAAGAACTCTTCGGTGTAGAACAAACGCAGGTACAAGACTAAGACAATGTAAGCAGCATCCTAGAAAGAGCTAATCTATACAATCTTACAATTCGGGAATCCTTTCAAGTGGGACTGTGTCTCCGCGATTTCAAGCGCTCTCTGTGATCTGTGGTACCAGCCGTCTAGAGCGATCACATCATCCTCATTCATTAGGATGTACGGTGCGCCGACGGCAGAGCAAGCCTTCAGCAGGTAAGTATAATCGAAGACTGCTTTCTCTCTGAATGACCCTTGATCCTTCTCCAATTCCTTTATATGTTTGAATTGCTCGTAAGGCAGAGCATAAGTGAGGACTCTGTCGGCAACGTTCTCTAGCCATTTCTCAGAGAATGCAGGATGCGTGCTGGGATTTGTGTGGGCGATAAAGAGTATGACATAGATATCCTCTCGCTCCTCTTTCGTTAATCCTTCCAGCAAAGACCCTACTGACGTGCGAAAATATCGAGCTCCATCGCGAGCTACCGAGGCAATCCCAACGCACAGTTTCGGCGTCAAAGACGCAACTGGCTGTTTCAAAGTCTCTGGAGTCGTGTCAGATTCTACGTCACATCATAACATGGCGAGATTTCTCGAGCGATTAAGTCTGAGATATGAACTAATCATTTTTTCTCAGGTCAAGACGCTTGGAGCAGCGAGTCACATGATTGATGTGTTGAGGACGGTTCGTTGATGCATCAAGGATTCCGAATCCTGCAGGAGCATTTCTTGTAAAGGCACTATGTGAGGCCCACAACACTTAGCATTAGCGGTCGCTTTTGGCCCGCCTCCTCTATTGTCTGCATTGTCTGTGCAGCTTTCTCAGCCTGCTTCTTCGCTTCCTTACATCCAGCCTGTAACTTGCTGAACTCGCGAAAACGATCTCTCCAGAAAGCCCAGCGCTCTATACTAAATCCGTCACGCTTGTCCCATAATACTACCCCCCCATAAGTCCCACCAATCCACCAGGGTGAGACGTCTTCATCCTTATAGTCGGCATTCGACTTAGAGTACTGGTACAACCTGGGCCCGGCGATAGCTATCCACGCAGTGGCAGGGGCGATGTAGAGTTCAGTACGCCGCACACGCTCCGGAGTATCAAATGGTATTTCCAAGGTATACATGAAGTGCTCACGAGCGACCTTTCGCATGCTCGAGAGCTCATTTGACGGTCCATCAGGGTCAAGTTCGGACAGATATAATGCAGCAAATGTGTTTGCATTCGTCAACTTTGTAGCAGCACCCTGCACTGTCGCGCCATGACGACTTGATTCGATATTCTCGATCAAGATATGATCTTGAAAGGAATAGAAGTTAGCACGTAGAAGCATTGACCAAAAATGCCACTTGGAAAATCTATGTCAGTCGTGGAAAACATACCGATACCTTGTTCGAAGAAGTAGAATGAGAAATCGGGCAAATCTCGCCAGATCTTTCTTCCACTTTTCGACCTGTGTGCATTTCCGTTCGCATCAACCACATCTGGAAGTCTCGACATATGCGCCAAAATCTCCGCCAAGCGTTGCGAAGCGGCAAACTCGCTACCGAGATGGTTGATGGCGTCAATTATTATCGTCCACAGGGACCACAGGTCCACCTCATTCCGTCTGACCGTGGATTCGTATGCGCAAGAGATACTTGATGCGGCATCGAGTGGTGAGAGCCGGTCTGCAAGCACATCATGGATAAAACCCATGGCAGCTTGTGGTTCAGGCTTTTGAAGGTGAGGATTGCTTTGGACCTGCGAGAGCCACAAGTCTGCCATATCTTGTGTAGTAGGATTTCAGCACACTTCTTGGTAAAGACTCGAGAAGGGACTGACTGGCAGAGAGGTCGATGATAGATGAAGTTGTTGTTGTTAGAAGGCTATCTAGGAGGTGGAAGGTGAACACTCTACTAGGGGACCTCAGCCCTGCCAGCCCTGCGAAGGCGGAGATTACCAACCAAATTACCCCTAAAGTCCCAACAGAAGGAAGGATTTCATAGATGAAGACGAGGGAATGAAAATTTCCGTGGCAAGAAAGGTTGCCTCCGTTGCAGAGTGAGACTAAGCCCGGCAGTGTAGATTTGGGCGGTACTTGACGCCGCTCCGCTACACTACGGTAGCTTTAGAGATAGATTGTTTCGTGTGCTTTGCCGTTCAGCCTCGAAAGATGTGCAATCAATTTGGGACGAATTCAGCCTCGTCTAAAATCTCTGCCAGGAACAAGTTTCATCCTGCCATCGAGTTGGCATTCTGCATCCCATGCAGATAGAAGATCGGCGCTCAACACATTGAAGGGAAATGCTCAAGGGTGTACGAGGCGGGGGAAAGGATTCTCCCCCCCCTCTTTAGTAAGCGAGTATCACGAACTTCGAAGTCGTTCATCAAACTCGAGTACAACAAACGCAATACTACCTCAATTAAGGTAAAAAAAAAATACCTGGCTGTAACGAAGAAGCTGATCTATCAAGATCTTGAATTTTGAACAATCTAACTTTATTGTGAGTGCGTCAAAAATTTCGAAAGCCAGAGAATTTTAGATGTGACGGGGGGGGGAGAATTCTTTCCCTCGCCTCGTACATCGACACTAGACGGACAAGTCTCAAACGAAAGGCATGTCGCTGGTGATCAGTGCTTGAAGATGTAGTTCTCTGCGTCGCTTTCGATGTTCATCACGTCGTCTTCTTGTTGACGTCGCCTTCTTGTTGATGTCATCTTCTTGTTGACGTCGTCTTCTTGTTAACGTCGTCTTCTTGTTGACGTCGTCTTCTTGTTGACGTCGTCTTCTTGTTGACGTCGTCTTCTTGTTGACGTCGTCTTCTTGTTGACGTTGTCTTCTTGTTGAAACAAGAAGGCAAGATGAAGCAATAGATTGAGCATTGATTGAATTGAATATATCTATTACTAAGTCTAGAAGATATTGAAACTCTGTAGTTCATAGAGCTAGTCTAATAGAATGAAAATTATTAACAACAGAATACATACACAATGCAAGTTCAACTAAGTTCAGTCGATGATATGATCATAAGATATCAAGCGATCAGAGCAAAAAATCGAAGCTAGCATATTCTTGATCGCGCTGCTCGACTACTCAAATTATCATACGCAGTTGACTCGATGATTCAACTGCGTAATTTATTCATCTTGCAAAATTTTATTAATACTTAAATTATATGAGCTGACAATGAGATTCATCTGTATATGATGTTGACTACGAATCTTTTGATTCTATTCTGTGTTCAAATAGAAGTCAGAAGAGTCAAGAGATCTCAATTCAACGCAGTTCAAACGATGTTAGAACGTTGCGTGATCAGAAAAGTTATTGTGCAGAATTTTCACTCACACGACAACATCTCTTCTAACAATCACAATCGATCTACGAAGAAGATTAATGACATGTCGATGTCAGTAAGAGATGAAAAGATACTACTAGTGAAAAAGACAATTCAGATGAAGAGTCTGCAAATTGTGACTACAAGTGATTGAAGAATTTGCAACTCATTAACTGCGTCGATATTGAAATGTCTTCATCACATCAACAGTGTCATCGAGTAATTGATAAAAAGATATCAGATAGAATAATCATTTCAAATGATAAGTCTGAAAATCGTGATTACAATACTTAAAGAAGTAGTGACATCGACAAATTCTTGAGTGCTAATTAGTCAATCACTTGCAGCTAATCATCATTTTGACATTGTTGACAGTCGTTGACAGGTAATTAAATTAAAGATTCAATCAAACATCACTAAATTACGTCATTAATCTTGTTATGAGTCTGCATAGAGCGAATCATATGAGTGTATTCTAACTAGAAGTTCAAAGCTGAAGTAGAAAGAAGATGCAACACGACGTGAGTTTTACTCACGAAGGCACGCTAGGCCGCTAGCGTGTCAACAACAGTCCTACCCACAGCCCTATACTAGTTTATGTTAGGCTAACCAGGCTAATCAGGGGTAACAGAGATGCATGCTCGCAACAAATCTTGAATTATCATCTGTTCATCATGATTCACATTGTCAGATGTTCGATGATAGTAATTAGATATTGATAGAATAGTTTAATTAGTTGACTTTCTGATCTCACGCGTCTTTTTTGTTTATTTTAAGTACTTCTTTATTTACTTCAAATCATCACTTTCTATCGCGTTGCAGTCGAGTACACACGTTCTTGAACCAGAATTCGCATCTTTCACATCAATGCATACTTATCATGCATTTCTCGAACAATCTTTTCTTGCAACGTCTTGAAATCTATCTTTTCAACAGGTCGAAAAGATTTATTGATGACGCTTTAGCTTATTTGTTTGACACAGAATGAATACGTCGACTCTTTCAAAATTGCATGAAACATCTGATCTACATGACACTTATGTTGACATTGAATCAAGAACGATCAATTAAAAACGCGCATTTAAAAGAATTCGAACAAGAGATGAAACAGACTGTACAACAAATTCTTCTGAATATTTGCAACAACAAGACGAAGCAAAAGATGCAGACTGAACATAAGCTGATGTCTAGACTTTATTTCAGATGAATCGATGTTTCTTGTCTTGCTCTTCGTGATTGATCTGCGTTCAAATCTCTCAGAAAGCAGTCTCAGTGATTGTCAAATGATGACACTTTGATCTTTTTTGATAAAGTACTGCTTAAGAGTGAATCGAGCATCTGTGCGACTTCTTTGACTTGAAAATGAAAATTCTTGATGAAGCATTGCTCTGCTCTAAATCGATCTTTCAAACGAGCATTATCATGATTGTCGAGAAATGAGATGAACAAAATACTCGTGCGTCAGAACGATGAAAAAACTCGACTTGCAATAGAGAAAAGAATGAACTGAGTAATGTTCACTGTATATCTTACTTCATCATATTAGTTTAACGATTCAACAGAAATTCTGATAGTATGCTCTTAAATATTCAAATTGATTTGATTTGTCAAGAAGAAAAATATTGAGATTATGATTCATAGTGTACTTACACGAAGTAATATTTATCTCATTCTGAAGTACTCGCTATGTATATGATGAGCATCATTCGTCTACTATCGTACATATATTCTTCTACTACAATTACTATGATTCAATCATAAACATATTATCGAATATTGAACTACTCTCAGTTTCACTCTTATATCGAGCAGCGATTAGACTAACATATTCTAATCTTCAATCAAGACTTGAGTATGTAATAGTCTAACGTAGACTAAATCTTTTCATTCATTGTCTCTCAGTTTCATTCTTATAATAGACAGCGATTAAACTAACATGTTCTAATCTTCAATCAATCATTGAGTATGTGATAGTCTAACATAGATAAATCTTTTCATTCACTCTCGATTTCACTCTCATAATGAGCAGCGATTAGATTAACATGTTTTAATCTTTAATCAATGGTTGAGTATGTGATAGTTTAACATAGATAAATCTTTTCATTCACTGCTGCATTGATCACTGTTGATCTGACGAGTCAGTTTCGATGTAGCAGTCTATTTATGAGCATCATCATCTGTTTCACTCAATGATCAATGATGAATCGTACGTTTGATCAAGACATCATTATTTCTTGATATGAGAGCAGTGTTACTTCAAATTCATCACTCAAAAACATGCTTTAGATTTAATCACTCTTCATGTGATAATTGTCTGTTATCATGTCATTATTTTATCGAGTTCGTTCATCTTCTGACGTCTCTTCTTCAGAAAATCTTCATCGTATAGTGTGTTGTACTGATTTCAGTTAATGTAGTTATTTACGTAGTAGATACTCATATTCTCATTCATGAGCATCACATGAGCGCTTTGTATAACATTCGTCAGTCAGTAAAATTGATGAGCTTCGAGTTTTCGAGAATTTCTGATCAGATTAATCGATCAATTCTTTATCTCAATCATGTCATGAATCTCATGTGAAAGTTCTTGATGTCGTTTTCTGAGATGTTTGATCAAGATCTCAGTATAGACGCTTGATTTGTTTGAGTTTAGTCTCTTGTGATTCAAGACTGTCACAATCAAATTCAGATGATTAAGTATCTTTTCATTCAATGATCTCGACATCATCGCTTGATGTTGTTCATCTTGATGTTTTTGCACTTATACGTGATCTTGTCATCAGTAATCTCGACTCTGTCAGTTTGATGAACAGCGAACATATTTCTTTTTCAATTTTTCGAGATCATCAGCATCTTTGTTGATACGCTTTCATGTGATCAAGAAAGTCAATAACGTGATGAAGTACTTCTCAGCTCAGACTGAGTCGTTCTTTCAAGTATTCGCTTGTGTATCGCTTTTGCGAAAATCATCTGTTTTATTTCGATTCTTTCTAATGAAAACAGTCAGACAGTTCACAAGATCATTGATTTTCATGTGTTTCATAACACTCATTGCGTGTCGTCATGTTTTCAATTTCATCGATAGTTCAGTAGTCTTCATGCAAAATCGCTCGTATGAAGTAAGTAAACAGCTCAACTTGTTCAACTTAATGTGTTTGCTTGAAGCAATGACTTGCATTTGCAATCTGTCTTTCGCAGTCAATATCTTTCTAAATTTTTGATGTCTTATCATATCTTCAAGAATCAACATGTTGATTAATCAAGTGTTGTGTTGCATAATCTGAATTTCAAAGCTCTCTCTTTTGTTCATGAGTTGATAGAAGCACTTTACTAAGTACTTGTGTATCGCTTCAAAATGCTTGATGTTGAAATCTTCGATGCTTTTGTAAAGCTCAATAAGCTCTTTATAGTGTGATATAACATGAAACTTAGAAAAATTGAAATGTCGCTTCTTCAAATCAACGCTATTATCATCATTCTCATCTACTGTCTTTTTATGAGAAATCTTTGAGCGTGAGTCTTTAAAGACGTCTTTGAGTTTGTCAATGCAATAAAGTGCATGATCAAGATACTTCAAGAATTTCATGTCATGAGAAGCGTAACAAGCTATTACAATAAAGTCGATAATAGCACAAGCACAATGCATTGCAGTCGATTAATACGTTGTGAACATTGAAGCTATAATGAATATAATCTGATGTGCTATGTTCTTCTGTTCATTATCGCTTCATTGTTTAATGATACTATAATGCTTGAACATTTTTAAATCTGAATATTCTGATATGAGTTGAAATCTATGATTCAGTTGATTCAGACTTGAGAGATTCTTCGTGATTATTTGATCTTCTTGCTTTCATTTTCGATCGAGATTTTCTTTCAATAGCTTATTGTTCAGATTTTCTATGTATCTCATCAGCTGCATAATTCATTCTTTGTACAGCTGATGCAAAGAATCAAAGATCATGAGATTGTGAATGTTAATGAAGTGATGTTTTCATGCGAAGTTATCTGCTACATGAACTCGCATGTCGTTTGATATGTCATCATTGTTGTTGATGCTCTTTTGTTCAGTTGTAGTTGCTTGAGTTTGTTGAATTCAAATCAATCTCTGTGTATATTTATGTGTTTGCTTTGATCAATGTTTGCAAAGTTTCTGATGTCTGTTTGAAGATACAGTACAAAGTGTACAATGCTGATTAGTCTTGACTTCGATAATAAGTACTTGCTCTTCGTAGTTCGCGAATATTGATTCAAGTATAAAATAGCACTGACGTGTGAAATCATCTGCGCATAGCAGAGAAACGCTCTCGATTGCGTAAGTTTTCAGTGCTGTGATAATTTATAACGTCTTCAGCATTGTTGAAATAATCACGAAAGATCTGACTTACGCTCTAGAATTTTAGTCATAGTCGTGTGATAAATATTGAACTTAGTCTCTCTATCAATCTCTTTCACTATCGAAATAAATCTTAATAGCAGAGTTTCAAGACTGATTTGACTTCATCAAGTTTCTTGAGTCAAATTGTCAATAGTGAGATATATTGATCACACAGCGATGTCATCATGATATTGAGTTAGAACAGTCTTATCTGTTTCGAGCAACACAGAAACAATCATATCGTCAGTTGAAATATCATTCTGTCTGTGTCATCATCAGTTCGCAGTATGCATTTCACTGTATATTTGACTCTCGTTTGTGTTGTACTGTTGAATTGATGCATATGTCAATTTGTCTGCAAAAGACGAATGATCAATGAAAAATTGTATGATTGACATCACATCGTGATATTCGACGTAGTATTTCTTCGCTGATACGTTGATGACTTTGAACGTGATTTCGAAAGAATATCGAAGTCACTTGTCATTGAAAATGTCTCTTGAAATGTTGTTTATCAATTGATATAGCTGTTTCGCGTTTTTGAAGCTCAAGAGATCATGTATTTTCTTAAGTCTTTTGTCTTGAAAGAAGTGATTGATGAATTCTTGAGTACATCTAGAATGAAGAAATCAATGAGCTAATGCGTAGTTCATCGTTGATGCAAAGAAATAATAAAGTCGATTGAATGTATTCTTCTTCTTCATGAATGAGTTCATCGCTGAATCAGTTATGAATCTTCTTTGTCTTGAAATATGATCGAGCGACTTCTCTGTCTTCTTTTTCATGATATTCATATAGCTTCTGATGTCAATTGACGAGAAGAACGAGAAAATATCAGAATTTCAAGAAAAGTAATTCGACTTCTCGTTTGAATTATTGATCATCGTCTCAGCAATCTGTGTCTCAAAGTATTTGTTTTTTCCTGACTTAAATGACACATCAACTCAGATCTTCTCTTTCTTTGATATATAATCATTTGATTCATGTGTTGTTTCTGTTTTCTTTCTAGACGTCTTCATCATCAGCAAAGCTAAGTTCTTGATCATTCTTTTAGACACTTTTTTGTTGAATTTTCTACGTTGTACTTGACAGAATGCAACGTGTAATTCAAGATTTCTTACTGTCGTATATAACTTTTCACAAATCACGCAAACGCGATTCTGTTTCATCTTTGAAAGATGATCATGATACTTGAGCAACGAGATAAACAATACTCTCAAGCACGTGATGTCTGCTAGACTGCGAACTAGTGCATGTGACTTTTCAATCACTCGTTCGTATTATACTCAGTAATTGAAGTCAATATTTATGATACTTTTAACATGAATCTTGAGAAAATCAATTTCGATTTCAGATCTTTGAAGAAATCATAGCAACGCTGCGACGCAAGATTCAAGAGAGATTGTAAGTTGATTTATTCTATTTCTCGAACAGAATGTGTTAGATTAACGTTACTATAACGTGCATTAAAATAGAACAAAAACAGAATTCTTGATCACATATCTATAGTAGCAATCTGTTGTATGTCAGCATTAAAAGAGTTTAATGATTTGTTTTAAGATGACAAACATCTTGTTCTTAAGCAAAGACAGTGCAAGTTGAATACTTCATGATAGACAGTAAATTCTGAAAATGCAACACGTCGAAATGCAACGAATAAAATACATGCTAGTTTAATGATATGATGAATAGAATATCTGCTAGTCTAACGATATCATAATCTTCACTAGAACTAAAAAAGAGCACAGAAAGTTCTTCAATGATCAGTTATGCGATCGCACGCACTCTGTTATCAAGCAAAGACGCAAGTTAAATGTTTCATGAAAATCTATAAAATATGAAAATGCGACACATTAAGATGCAACAGATAGAATACATGCTAGTCTAATGATATCATAATCTTCACTAGAATTAAAAGAGATCATATAAGATTATTCAAAAGCATGATCTCACTCATTCTCTTCAGCTTTTCTATCTCATTTCGTATATTTTGCTCGCTTCTTCGTGCAGACTAGATGCATAATATAGTTTAAAGATTAGTCACTTCTGTCTTGCACTTTCATACTTACTACATTCAATGACTCGCGATGAACAGACAAACTGAATGATGAAGAACAGACAGATACTCGTAGTAAAGAGATGATATTAGATATCACTATTTTCATGTCTCGTAGCTTGACATATTGTATGCAGAACAAATCTAGTCATCATAATTCTAACTTCAAAGTTGTTAATTGATCTCACTCACATCTTGCAACTTCTTTACTCACTCACTTCTTGCAACTTCTTTACAACATCGTCAGCTCACATATTGTATCTTTCGTTAGAACATCGTATAGCATTCAGTGTCTAGAGATTTCGTCGTGTTATCAAATTTAGTTTCATCAGCTTTTTTCAAACATCAAGTAGTCGATATCATCAGAGATGAAAGTAAGTCTCAGTAGAAAAGTTTCATTTAAGCGCAGTGAGTCAATTCATATCAAGATGTCTTTGATCTTAGCTGAATCTTCAACACAGTCATCAAAGCATTGATATGACAATTCTTTAACTAATGTGATCATTAAGATCTGTTAGCAAGAATTTGAATGAACGAAAGCTCAGTTTAATGTCGTTCAAGATAAGATTCAGATGAAGATGACAGAAGCACAGCTGTTGAATTTGAAAATAAAGTTTACATTCAAGATTTCAAAGATCAAACTAACTACAATTCTTAGAAAATCATCATAGATCAGATCGAATGACAGATATCAGAGCAATGATAAATGATAATGCTCAGAGTCATGAGTCTGCACGTCTTCAATGCACTCAAGCGTGTAAAGAGTGAATCAATGAACATTCAGTTGTTCTCATCAGTCGCAAAAAGAGAAGCTTCTGTCGTAGTCTCAAGCATGATGATGATGAGATTCTTTGATTTGCAGTTGCTCGTTCTTTTCAAGCTGCTGATCTTGAAGATTTGAGCTTACGAGCAACGAACAATGTTTCATACAGAAGAGATTGCAAGACAGAGTATTGAGAAGCTCAGTCAACTCATTTATTTCAATTATCAGAGATTTCAAATGATTGTAGATGAACAGTTGCATTCAGAGAAGAACAACGTGATCTGAATGAAGTGAGAGAGAGTATTGACATCGATCTTCAATGAGATGTTCTGAAGAGTCGTAATCAAAAGCAGTCATCAGAATGATTGCAGAAAAGTTATTTTCACTGTGCAATTGCAGAAACAAACTGCGTTGTCTCAATTCTCAATTCTAAACTTCAATCAAGAAAACATGATTGTATTTGATGAAGAGAAATAGCTGAATCAAGAGAAAGAGAAATATGAGAAGAAAAAGATCACGAAATTCAATGATGAAGACTTGAGATATAGTAATGATTCAGTCGCTGATGATAATGATGATGCTGAGTCGTAACGATCACGCTCTGTGTCGTTGTTGAGTGATTCAGACGAGATTCTACAAGATCTGATGAAAGATGATGATTCAAACTTTCTGATCATGAAGAATAAATGCATGTCACGACATCTGTGTTTTGTGTAAGTTGTAACTAATGAGATGCATTAGATTGACGATCATCGCTGTCTTGAAAATCTGCGAGCAATTAAATAATGATCGAATTCGACGCTGCTGCAAGTGATTACAGATGAGTTCTAATGAGCGTAGTTCAACAGTCACAGACAAAGTAATATCAGAAATGAAGCGAAATTCATTTTGTTATCAGCTATACATCGTCTTTTGAATGTTAGAAAGAAATCACTCGAAGACTCACGATGATATTTTAGAAATGAATATGAAATACGACAAGATACGAATCATTTTAATTATAATGAATAGTGCGATCTAACTTCTTTAAAACTTTAGACATTCATAACATTTACTCACATCGTGCTGAATCGTTGACTTCACATAGTCAAGAAGATCATCATGTTGACGCGAAGAACTCTTGAAGATTATATGCATCTCGTCAAGAACATCGTTAACGCGTCTCAAGAGCAAGAAACATGATGTTCATTCAATAATTTCTGATCGTTCGAGTGTTTATGTGAGAACATCTCAACAATAATGATCTGAATTAATACTCTTGAGCGTAAATCAGTTCTGATTCTTGTTTTTAAATCGTTGATTCGTAATTGAATCAAAGAATGAAGAATGTGCATTGATGTCGATCATAAAAAGATGATCTTAAGATATCATTTGATACATGATGATGATAAAGTTGATAATAGAATGACTTCGACTGAATTAACATCGCTGTTATTCAATCACAAACATCGTGATTTACTTGAACAAGAACGCTTCGTAGTAATAACGACGTCAGAATCGTATTTTACATGAGTGATGAAAATCATTCGCAAGAATGAGTTTGATTAAACATTCAATCAGAAGACAAGAACAATTATTAATGTCAAGATTGAATTAACTTCGTACAATTTTAAGTATGAAATGTCATTCATTGTCTGAAGCTTCTTCTATCAGAATGAATTTGATCGAAATCACAAGATGATGATTGAATCATTCAGAATCATGTTGAAACTGTTGAGAAACAAACGTTCAAATGCTTGATTTCTCTCAGAAACATCAATGTCTCGAAGATCAGATGATCTGACGAGATTGATCATCTGTCTCGAGACATTGATGTGATTAAAAGATTCGAAGCTCAGTCTTTGTACAGCGAATGTACTAATTGCTCTCGATTTTAAATATAAGAAGTTAGAAAAGAGAAATGAACAGATCGCAGAAATGAAATTCTGTGCTTAAGCATTGACTGCAATAATGATCACTCTTATGATATGATTTGATGATTGCATCATTTAATCTCTGAATAATAAATCTATTCTCGATTTATCGATGCAACATTAATATGATATCAAAATTGATGTGAATGTGAAATATGCAAATCAGAAAAAGACAGAAATGAAAAGAATCACTGCAAAACTGAAGACAGTATATGTCAAAAAACTGAAAGTCTGACACAAGCGAAATGTTGACATGAAAGAAACGAAGCTCGTACTAAATCTGTCACAGTACAGAAAGAAGATCAACGACGCGCGAAGCGTCATGATGCTACTTTGATTGACACAATTGCTAGAATTCGATTAAGTAACTGAAATCATCAAAGAGATTGAAGAAAATGACTGATGCATCGTCGATCTAAATAAGAACTTCTTCTATCATCAAAACTTGAATACATTGATTGAAGAAAGTTCGAAGATTCAGTGATTGGTTCGATTTCTTCAGAGACATTGTAAGAATGAGAGCGAGCAGTCAAATCAATTCATCATATTCTTGATATGTCTTGTAATGTGCTTCATGATATGACTGATAAGTCTTTTGATTTCTACTCATTCTCTACAAACTCTATCTTTGTTATTTATCACGCACATTATTACATTTTTGTTAGCGAAGAGACTAATCTTACAACAGTGACTTCTAAAGACTGAGCGAAAAGTTGAATAAATGCATTCACAACTCAGCACAGACGATCATCAAAAACTTGTAGACATCTTTCAGAAAGAGAATAAAGATGAGAAGAAGAACTTCAAGATAATTGTTGAAGAATTTCAAGTAATGAGTGTGAGTTACATGATGCATCGCGCTCGATACGTAGTGATTATGAAATCTTAATTCACAGTAAACGTGAAAAATCAGATCAAGAAACGAGTGCATCGAATTGACATCAATCAAGAGATCTTTTGCTATCGATTAATTTATCTTGATCATTCAGTAGAGAAAGAAATAGTTTGCAAAGCGAACATCAGAGCTCAGTTCATCATCATGATTGCTGATGTGTGAAAGAATGAAAGATTGACAGTGAGTAATACAGAATTGATAACATACATAAAAGTTTAGTAGATTATTTCGTAGTTATTTATGTCACGAAGTCTAAGATCACATATCAAACAAATGCTTATTTAAACAAGTATAAAGTTTATTGAATAGTAACTTACATGCAGAAGCAGACATTGCTGAAACGTAAAGATCAGACAGATACATCAGATTATATGCTAATGTTTTTATAAATCTATTATAATAAACTCAATATGAAAGAATATATATCAGATCGAGAAAAAAGATACGTTGAAAATTTGTTGAAAAAGAGATGAAGAACTATAATGCAATTGACACATAAATAGAATCAAATAAATATCTAGATTACATGCTGAACTAACGTTACTATAATGTGTATGATGTTAGAATGTAAACAGAATTCTTGATTATATATCTGTAGTAGCAATCTGTTGTATGTCAGCATTAGAAGAGATTATCGATTTGTTCTGTGATGACAAGCAAAGACTGTGCAAGTTGAATATCATACTTCATGATAAGCAGTACAGTGCAACACTGTCAGAGTACGAATAGAATACATGCTAGTTTAACGATATCATAATCTTCACTAGAATCAAAATAGAGCACAGAAAGTTCTTCAATGATCAATTATATGATTGCAAGAACTCTGTTATCAAGCAAAGATGCAAGTTGAATGTTTAAAGAGAATTTGCAAAATCTGAAAATGCAATACATAGAAATGCAACAGATAAAATACGTGCTAGTTTAATGATTTGATGAATAAAATATCTGCTAGTCTAACGATACTATAATCTTCACTACGTAAACATTAAATGATCGCGTCGCAATATTCAAATTTGATTAATAAATCTCTCAATCATCATCGTCTTGATTATTCTTTAATCAGATCATGCTTAGCATTCTTCTCACTGCACTGTCTTTCTAGTTTTATCACATTTGTCAAATGCAGATTGATACATCTCTGACTGTTTCTTCATCGAAATTATTTTCTCGCTTTGTTTTAATGACTGTTTCTGATCAAGCTATCTTTAGATTTATCAATCATCTGACAGAATACATTCTTGAATCAGCGATGAATCAAACAAATCTTGAACTTGATTCACAATTCTCATCATTGAATTCTGATTTTTATAAACAGAAACAGAGAAATGGAACAAAAGTGATTGTGATAAAGAAAATACGACTGACAGACAAAGAATATAAGCAGCTGAGCATCATAATAAAGCAGACGATGAGAGTTGCAGATTTTTTAAGAAAAAATCTCAGCATTCAAGAGATTCAACTTCAGCTGCAGATGATACTGCAGAACATCAAGACAGATTGTATAGACTTTGATATATCACGACACTGATTTGAGCAAGCAATATTGAGCATGACACGTCAAGTCAACTTCAATGTCAAGCGTCTTAATGCAAGAAAAGCATCAACAATACACTCATTAATTCTTGCATCATGAGAAATCTTGATCAATATAGAAATCAATATATCAGAAGTGACTTATTCAAATTTCTTTGAAAGAAATACACTCTTTGCAACGAAATCGCAGAGCACAAGTAACTCTTTCTGTTCAATCAGTGACATCATGAAAGAAAACAAGAATATAAACATAATTGAAGTCATGAATCTGAACTTTAATAAATGAAAGATGATTTTAAAGAAGAACATTGTTTATAATGATCTTCACGACGTTATTGTATACAACAGTGACAAGAACTCAATTGAGATAATCATCGAGCGATCATGAAGAGAAGCACTCGTAGAAATGCATGCATGAGATCAAAGTCATTTTTGTTTCAACATCAAGAAATCAGACTCAGATGAAACAACAAAGATAGTGATTCAGATACGAGACTTTATTAATATTTACTCATGCAGATCTCATCACTGTCTCATCAATAAATTCAGTAAACACAATCTCGTCATTCGCAGACTCGAATGAACAAGAAGATCTAAATCATACGAAAGTCATCATTGAAATCAGAAACAATATGATATTACTCATACAACAGAAGAGATCACGATGAAATCAAAAATGTAAATGCAACAATTCTGTGCTATCAGATGACAAGATCTATCAACAAGTGCAAAGCAAACGTCATAAGTTCAATAAGAGCTGTCGTTCAACTACTCAACTACAGTAGAAATTCTAGAGTCAGATCAATATTCTAAGAAAATAAACAAGCGCGATCACAAAGAAGTCAAGAGTCAGAGTCAAAGCAATCTCATTGAGCGAATGCATAACATCATTAATCATGAGAAGCGATCGATTAAGAAGCGAAATACTGAGAATAATGACTTTGTTGATGATGATGAGCATCAAGCATGCTTCATCATACAGAAGACTTGCAAAAACTGTAAAGAAGAGAAATCTTGAGAAGTATTTGAAAGAGAAATGAAAAGAAGAACAGAAGAACTTTATATTTATCAACGCTGTAGTAAAATTGACGAGTGATAGATGTTTTCTAGAAAGTCGCAAAGTCTCATGTACTAAGAATATATCTAAATGATGATGATGACATCGTGCTTGTCAGTGACAGCGCAGATACAGAAGTCTGTTATGAATGATTAAATCATGTCAAGATGCAGACTCATCTTGTTTTCAATTTAAGATCAAAGTCGACGAAACAACTATAAAGTTGAAAAACTCAGCGTCGACTCTTCTTGAGAGAAATGACTGATCTGCAATGAAGATCAAGCTACATTGTTTTTCTGAAAAGAACAACGTTATTCGTGTGCTTGATTCAATCGAAAAGAACTTTAAAAACGTTGATGTACGAATTTCTTTGAAACTGACTCGCATTATGAACTCAAAAAACTCGAAATTTCGCATATTGCATCAGATGCTTCATTCTACTTCTTTATCATACTACATCTATCATGAAGATAACAGAAATCAGAACATCAATTATCTGTCACAGTTTGATATTATTATTACGACTTACTTCACGAACTGCTGTTTGTAATGATTGACTATGATCATTGATGTCATGAAGAAGAAAAATGAAAAGAGTATGACATGATCTGCAAGATTTGAAAGAAGAGACAGATAGTTTATGCTATTTTAACATTAAATCTTTACGATGTTCTGATGATCAAATGCTTCATTTAATGACAGAAAGTTAGACTAACTTAGACTAATCTACACTATCAACAACTGTGTCAGATCTGTTGAAATTGCAAAATGTTGATGAGCAAATTTGCAAGATACGATAGATAGACTAACTTCAACTAACTCAGACTATCACAGTCTGCACAATATGTTAGACTAACACGATCTAGCATCAAGTTAGATTAACTTCAACTATTTCAGACTATTGCAATCTGCATGATATGTTAAACTAACACGATTTAGCGCGATTCATCGCGAAATCACGAAATTAACTCAACTAACTTAGTAATTTTGATTATAATCAATGATCGTTGATTCTGATCACAACAAAGCATGAATTCGCGATCTGCTATTGTTTATTCATTGAATTCTGCAAGCTTTCTTATGAACATTCTTTTTACATCACAGTAATGAGTAAATCTGAAGAGATAAACTCAGAATGCTTCATAGATCATCGAGAGACAGATAGAACAAGAAGCACACTAAAGATATTTTCACTCACAGTTCTCAACAAATACAAAGATGATAATTTTGATGATTGTTGATCTAGAAATCGATAGTACAGAGAGCATACACATTTATGCTTGACACGTTCAAAGAAGAAGCTGAACTCATTTTGTCTGCTTGAAAGCGTATTCACACATCTGAGACAATCAAAGAAGATGATGATCTCATTCTATCAGCTCGAAAGCGAAATCGAGCATCGTTCTCAAAAGATTCGTTGAATTTTTCAAGTAGATTGAAACTCTTGATAAGTTGTTTCAAGACTCTGTTAATCTGACTTATTTCTCAAGAGATCTGATCATAAGACATACATAGAACAACGCGAGAACGCTCAATGCATCGAGATCTCAAAAGAGTGAACGTCTTGATCACATGTCGAATCATAACTTTATTCGACATAAGAGAAAACATCATGCAATGACGAGTATATGCAAATCTAGTGTCAGCGACGAATTTGAAGACATGAATAAGAATCTTCATCTTGAAGCAGACGAAGATAATCACGATCGTTACACAAAGAGAGATATCAGAAAAGAGAACGCAAGCGACATCAAAGCGATTAAACTAGTATGAGATAATCTTTCTTGAGTCAACGCGCGAGATTATTTATCATCAGATAGTCATCAAATGATTATGATTGTATGTATATTCATATTCAGAGTCGCGATGTTCTCAGAATTCTACGTTATACTAGATTCGAGAAAGAATGATGTTGTCAGAGTTGACTCTTCATGATCTGAGACTTAAAAAATCATGCTCAGTGATCTTATTAGAAAAATCTGACGAACTCAATGTCGTGTACTGAAAGAGATAGAATGAATCAAGCGCAAGTTTGCTTCTCATTCGAAAGATTTTGAGAGACGCAAGATATTGTTGTATCAAATAAAGTTATATTTCTGATCATGCACTAATATCATTTGAGAAGCAGATGTATGATTGTATTGAAGATACACGTCATCAGATAACTTTCAAGATTAAAGAACTTATCGACAGTCATTATAGATTCATCAAAGCGTCGAACATGCAAGACTACGTAGCAGATCTTTTGAATGAAGACAACTTTATTACTTCAGATATCATCAGAATATGTAGCATTCATAATACGAGACATAGCTAATTGATCATCAGTCAGAAAAACAACGTTTTTGCGTCAAAATTATATACGCGTCGATTGAACATTGTTATTTTGCTACAGAGAGTAGTTTAGATCATCATCATCTAACGAATACATACTTCAACTCACTGCAAATAGAGACAGTGATCTTTATTGTCATCGCGATATGACACTTGATTCAAGAATACAAGACAAAAAAGAAATTGAATCTATTAAAATTCGAAGAATCTTCTGTTACACGTATGTTTTGCTTTCACTAGAATAAAAGAAGAATGCTTTTTGCACATCATTAATCTATCTTCTTTAGACGTTTACAAAAGATTTCTCAATGCACTTAAAGTTAAGCACTTGAGTAAGAAAAGACAAACCTGAATTCTAACTTACATTTGAAAGCAAGCTGAACAACAAGTGAGTTTCAAGAAATCAATGAATCAAAGCATGATGAAGTCGCATGTTGATTCGTATCATCATAGATTAGACGACTTGATGAAACTTATGAGCGATGACGAGACTTCAAGTGTGTCAATGTCATCGTCATTGAAAGCAATCTTTGATTTCACGTTGTTATCTCAGTCTTCTACGTCAAGTTCATTGATCGATCTGTCTTCTACGTCAAGTTCATTAATCGATCTGACTTCAAGAGCTTCGAGTCGCACGAAAAAGATAAGAAGTCTCACTTTCATGATGTTAATCATGATACGACATTAAGCAACACATAGAAATCAAGAGTCGTTAACGAAGAGAAATCGATTGATTCTTTGACAAACATTTCGAAGTTCAGTTTATTTCTTGAAGAAGATCAATATATATTACATAAAGCGAACACTGATGAGAGCACTGTCTTTGATTACAAACTAAGTTATTCAGAGTTTCTTGAAGCATGTAAGATGAAGAAGACAACTAATTTATAATATGATATAAAGAACGTTGTGAAGAACAACATTCTGAATGATGAGAATGAATATCGAGTTATGCTAAAGTGTGTGCGACGAACGAAGTCGATGACAGTATCACAAGGCGATTCTAGTGAGTGACGATCTTCACAGTAAGTAGTCACAATGTTTCTACATTTGAAGATTCAGCTTGACTGTAGACTATCGACAAGCGAAGAGAGAAAAATCATGAAACGAGATAGAAGAGATTGTCATCTTGACTACAAACAAATATCAAACATGATGAGTAACAGAGAATAAATAGACGATTCTATCTTCTGTTTTTCTCTTCATTTATTTCTGTTTCTTCACTCGTTTTCTGAGATTCAACTAGAAACTCGCTTTCGTCTCACTCATTCACTTCATAGACACAATCATCTAGATGACGATAGTGTTTGACATTTCAAAGCGACTTTCTGAGCAACATCTAGCTTTAGAAATCGTCAAAGACTGTCAAGTTTGCTCAAACAAATATAATATCAATTCTGATTCAAATCGAGTCAATGCTCAATAGAGTGATTACGATTTTTATGATCATGATTCAACTGTGATGAAATATTAATTCAGCAGACAATATGTAAAGAAATAAGATGATAAGTTTTAGAAAAGAAACACATAATACATGATCTGCGTCTACTTCAAAGACAGTTACAATCAGATCAAATATATCAATGACAGACATAATGTTTAGAATAAAAATTATACGTTACAAGACAACGTGATGCAAGACAATTGACATGAATATTGAGTGTAAAATATTGATGAGCAAAATCAGATCTATCACTTGATCTACTGAATTGTGATAGACAATGTCAATATGATAAACGATGTCAATGTGATAAACGATGTCAATGTGATAAACGATGTCAATGTGATAAATGATGTCAATGTGATAAACGATGTCATTTAAGCGATTAGACATGCGTTCGCAGCTAATCACGTCAAAGTGATCTTATAAGAAGAGAGATCGATCAAAATGATAAATCATCTAATTTATTGACTAATTACGTGATTAAACACTTGACGAGATTTCTCGATGAACTCGTCGATCACGCTGATATACTGAGAAGATCTGAACTCATCTTCTTTACTTGACGTCAAGTCATACATCTGTCTACGTGAAAAATTGAGAGCTCATGAGAACAATCAGAACGCATTCTCTACTATTGATCAGAGTCATGCATTGAATGATTGCGATTGCACGTCTATACTAACAATCTATTCAACGTCTACGTGACACAAGTCAAATCAAGAGAAGAAAAAAGTTATTCAGTACAATCACACTCTATCTTTTCATCATGCGCGTCTCTCTTTCATCATGTTAGAGATCAGCATAGAGCGAGTAATATGAATGTCATTTAACTAATAGATAAATGCTAAGAAAGAAAAGTATCTACAGAAAAGAACTCGATTCTTATATGTGTGTTTCTCAGCTCTGTGCTAGGCTCGATTGGATTGACGTCTTACACATATGATGCAGAGTTTCAATGACATCACTTCTAGCTTGAATGCTCACTAGACTCGATTAGAATGAAATCAAGACGAAGGCTAGAAAGAATAGACGAAGACTAGACTCGTAACATTATTCTCTTTTCTTGACTATTCATGTTCGCATGAATGTTATTTCTTAGTGCGCTTTTGTTGAATATTTGATATGAAAGTCATCAATCATCTCTTGAGCGTTTATAAATTCGTCGTCGTCAGCGTTATATCAGTTGAGATCGTTGTCATAGCTCTTTCATTTAACTTGATATTGAAGTCGTCTTCGATATCGTCGAGAGTTCAATATATCGTCGATTTCTCATTCATCTTCATCGTTTATCACTATTGATCTCGAGAATTCATTCTTCTGATCAGACAGAGAATCATCAACGGCAGAACGAAGAAGCTCTGAATGAAATACATCGTGTATACGCATACTGTCTGATAATTTCAATTTATAGAAGAAGTCAACAGAGTTTGTGATCTTGAATGAATCAAGCATCTTGTCATCTAGCTTTTTGAAGAGTCTCGCGATAACGATGTTTCTTTCGTTCAGAAACATCTTTGATTCAATCTTGTAATTGATCTTCTTTCTATGCTTGTTAGCTTAATTCATCATTTGTTCTCGTGTTTTGACCAGAGCTTCACGAGCGAAGATCAATGTCTTGTTCATTTGTTCAGATATATTCTTGACTCGATCAATCTGCAAGCGTTCGCGAGTGCTTTCATACTCGATGATGTCAGGGTCGAAGCTCATACGAGAATGAAAGCTCTTGTTTATGAAGAAGAAGATCAAGAAGATGACTGAGAACAAGACGTTATTGTCGACAAACTCAATCATGAATAGTCACTTAGATCAGTCGTTCTGCATATACGAACAGAAGAATCGAAGATATCGCTTGACGTTCTGATTGACTCGTTCGCTTTGATCGTCGATCTGAGAATGATAGACGATGAACAATCGAAGGAAAATGCTCAGTCGTTTGCAAAGAGACTTTCATAGTATAGAGATGAATTGCGAACTTTGATCAGATACTATGAAGCTTGATAGATCATGAGTTTGATATACTCATTGAATCAGCATTTCAGCTGTCTTTTCGACAGTGATATCTTCATCATCAGTGATGCAAGAAATATAATGCCTTTCTTTTGACAATCTGCAGATGATCGTCAGAATAGCGTTGTATTCGCTCGAATCAGATAGATCGATAATAAAGTTCATTGCTATGTCTTGTCATCGCTGTTCAGATATCGATAGAGATTGAAGCAAGTCGTTTGATTTATCTCTAGATGTCTTTGAACGTTGACAGATATAGCAGTTTCGAATATATCGATCTATTGTTTTCCGCATGAATGATCAATAGTAGTTTCGCTTTATGACTTTCACAGTTCTAAGAATATCAGAATGATCAACTGATGATTGATCGTGCATCTCACGAATCAGATTCATTTGTAGAAGCTCGTTGAACGAGATTCATAGCTGACTATCATGATACAAGATTTCATTCTGAGTTCGACAATTCTTCAATTTGATATCTTCATATTGTGTCTCGTCTCTTGCTATTGCTTCGCGAAGTAGCGTACAATTCTCGTCGATTCTATTAGTCTCAAGAACCTGTTTATAGATTGATTCACTGATGTTCTTCTTTAGATCAGCAATTTTCATTCGATTCGAAGTCAGAATAGTGATTCATTGATAGCGAACGCGCTCATCTTCTGAATCTCTGAGCACGACGTTAGCTCGACGAGTTAATGCATCGATCTTGATGTTCTGTTTGTCAGATCGATACATTATTCTGAAGTTGAAGTCAGCGAACTTCTGAATTCAGCGCATCTGACGTCTGCTCAGCTCTTTATCTTTCATCAACGAAATGAGCGCTTGGTGATCGATAAACATCTTGATAGAAATGTCAGTTAGCTTCAGTTTGAATCGTCAGTGTTCAAATGCTCAAATGATGATCAGAAGTTCTTTATCATATATCTCGTAGTTGCATTCAGCAGAAGACATGTTCTTGCTATAGAAGACAATTGAATGTAGTACTTCTTCGTCATCATATTGAGAGAGAACTTCATCGTTG